>Ga0101944_10000120_pt1 | contig 260748 bp, 204 predicted proteins | sample DewCreD2012metaG_FD_75245 | JGI IMG/M metagenome (GOLD analysis project Ga0101944, IMG submission 75245) | Hot spring sediment bacterial and archeal communities from British Columbia, Canada, to study Microbial Dark Matter (Phase II) - Dewar... ...
GAAGTATCAGGAAATCTCCAATAGCTGCCGGGACACGTAAACCATCAGCAACAGTTTTAGCACCGCTCCACATTTCAGCAAATTCTTTCCCTTCATTAAATGCTTTAACCATTGGAGCGCATCCATCGGATTGAACAGAAACCATTCGCGGTCTTTTAGAGTTGATCCACCCGATCTTTTCCATCTCATCAAATGCCTTCCACATTCCAACAAGTCCGGTTCCCCCACCGGTAGGATAAATTATAACATCGGGTAAATTCCAGTTAAGTTGTTCTGCAATTTCATAACCCATAGTTTTTTTGCCTTCAATACGATATGGTTCCTTAAGTGTTGAAACATCGAACCGACCGAATTTCTTAACTCCTTCTGCTGCAAGTTTGCCGCAATCAGTTATTAACCCATCAACAAGAGTTACTTCTGCACCAAGAGCTTTACATTCTGCTATGAACGGTTCCGGCACATCTTTAGGCATGAATACAAATGATTTCATTCCGGCAAGCGAGGCATAAGCACTCATTGCTCCGGCTGCATTACCAGCAGATGGAATTGAAACTTCTTTAATACCAAACTCATACGCTTTCGAAATCGCAACACATAATCCGCGAGCTTTAAATGATGTGGTAGGATTTAATCCTTCCTCTTTTATGAATAAATTTTTCAGACCGACTTCATGTTCTAATCTCTCCGCTTTTATTAATGGAGTGAATCCTTCTCCTAATGAAAGTTGATACTTCTTTTCATTGACAGGTAGCATTTCATAATAGCGCCAGAGTGTTTTATCTCTACTTACTAAAGATTCCTTGTTAAAAGATTTCTTTGCTGACTCAATATTATATCTTGCAAGTAACGGCTTGCCGCAATCCGGACACAGATTCCATATTTTATTTTTATCGAATACTTTAGAGCAATAACCGCATTCAAGATGTGAAAAGTAATTCATAACCCACCAATGATTTTTATTTGCAAAATAATCATTTCCTGTAATTATAAGTCATACTTTCATATCAATAACATAATTTCTGCGACAACAAAAATTGGATGAAACCTTTCCACAAGCATTCCGTCTTAATTCACAAAAACACGGGGGAAATATGACTCAATTACAAAACCAGAATTTCGATTCTAACAATCCCAATCATAATGTCAGTGGTAAAAAACTCGCTGCTATAATATCAGTTGTACTTGTTATTATAGCATTAGCAATATTATCAAAAAAATCATACGCTTCAATTTCAGGCAATACAAATACGGCTTCGTTTTTCACCAATACTTTCCACAATATTCATGAAGGAGACTATAATCATGCGATAAATAGCGAATACGGTTTAACTCCAGATACCATAGGATTAAAAAAAGGGATTAGAAAATTTCATTTCTACGAAAAAGAAAACGGCGACCGGATTCATTATAAAGCAAAATTGAAAGATGGGAAATTAATCGAACTCTATGTTGATGATAAAAAAGTACCTAAGAATGAATTAGAAAAATATGAATCAAAGATTCAAGAAAAATTGAATGAATACGAATTTGTATTGAATGATTATAAAAGAAACAAGGATGAATACAAAAAGCTTGCAAAAGAATACTCGGGCAAGATGAAAGACCTAAGTGATAAATTGAGAGGGTTAAATGCAGAACAATTTGATTTCAACTTTGATTTCGATTTTAATAGACACTGTGATTTCGAAAAACCTGATTTATCAGAATTACATGAATCGATGAGAGAATTAAGACGTGAGCTTAAAGATTCTTTTGCAGACCGTTCAATTGTAATTCCTCCTATCCACATACCACAAATCAAAATTCCTCAAATTCATATACCGCCGGTCTATTTCGATGAAGATGAATGGGATAACTGGAATGAAGAGCTAAAAGAAAATATGGAAGAATTGAAAGCGGAGATGAAGAATAATAAATTCAGTATGAATGAGTTTAAGGAAAGTATGAAAGAATTCCGTGGAAAGATGAAAGAGTTTAGTTTAGAAATGAAAAAGTTCGGCAACTTTATAAAAGAGATGAAAAATGAATTGATTAACGACGGAATAATAAATTCCGGTGATGAAATTGACGAGCTTTTATTATCTGAAGATAAAATGGAAGTAAATGGTAAAAGTGTTTCTACGGAACTACATAAAAAGTATAAAGATATGTATGAAAAGCATACCGGAAAGAAGATTGAGGGAAAGAACAAAATAAGAATTAATAATTGAGTAAGAAAAAATTATAGCGTCAGTCTGAGCAATCCCGATTTTTTCAAGTGATGCCGAAGACTGACGCATTCTAATTATTAAGTATAGCCAGAGCTTCCTTAACAAGGTCTTCAATTGAAACGTTTGGATTCCTATCCGTAACAGCACGTACAGCACGATCGGCAATTTTCTGATTATAACCAAGATTAACTAATGCGGCAACCGCATCACCTCGCACACTTGATGTACCGGTAGTAACTCCTTCTACAGATTCGGCAAGAGATTCAACTTTATCACGCAACTCAACCATCATCCGCTCCGCTGTTTTTCTGCCAATGCCCGGTACTGAAATCATTCGTGAAATGTTTCCTGTTTTAAGTGCCTCTTTTAAGTCTTCAATCTGAATACCCGAAAGAATGCTTTGCGCAGTTTTAGGACCAATGCCGCTAACACTAATAAGCAGTTCAAACATTTCCTTCTCAGCCATAGAATAAAATCCATACAGATCCAGAGCATCTTCTTTTACGCTGAGATATGTGTATAAAGAAACTTCTTCTCTGTCAGCGATCTTTTCGAAAGTGCTAATCGAAATGTTTACAAGATAACCAACACCTCCCACATCAATAATAATTTTGGTTGGCTTCTTAGAAATTATTTTACCGCTTAAATAACCAATCATAAATAACCCGATAATTATTATTCAATTACTTTTTCCGGATTGGTTTCAACAAACTCTTTCCAGTTTCTGCTTTTCTTTCTTGGTGACAAAACTTTAAATGCATGACATACAGCCACAGCAAGTGCATCGCTTTCATCGAATTTGATTTTATTTCTTCTTATGCATAATAGTTTTTTAATCATATACTGAACTTGTTCTTTAGATGCAGCGCCATTACCAACAACTGCTTTTTTAATTTCTCTTGGTGAGTATTCTTTTATTTCAAGGTTATTATGAATTGCAACAAGTAATGAGACGCCCCGTGCATACCCTATTTTCAGTGCAGACTGAACATTTTTACCATAAAATGAAGTTTCGAGCGCATACTCATCCGGTTTATTTACCTTAATAATCTGATAGAGCTCATCATAAATTTTTTGAAGTCGTGGTGCAAATTCCTTGTTAGAAGGAATTTTAATTACACCGGAATCAACATAACTTATTTCATTATTATCAAGGTCTATAATTCCGTAGCCGGTAAATAATGTTCCCGGGTCAACACCAATAATTCTCATATATTAATCTACAAAGTCGGCGTTGGAAAAAACATTCTGAACATCATCACAATCTTCTAGAGCTTCCATAAGTTTCATTAATTTTTCTGCGTTCTCTCCGCTGATTGCAATATGATTTTTTGCTACCCATTGCAAGGATGCATTTTCGATATTAAGATTTTTACTTATCAACGCTCTTCTTACAGGTTCAAAAGATTCTAAGGAAGTAGTAATCATAAAAAACTCTTCTTCGGTCTGAAGATCATCCGCCCCGGCTTCAATAACAATTTCCATCATTTCATCTTCTGTTTTACCATCTTTTTTAACTGTAATAACTCCTTTGCGTTCAAACATCCAAGCGACTGATCCTGTTTCTCCTAAATTTCCATTCCCTTTAGAGAAAATATGTCTTAATTCAGCAACAGTTCTATTCTTATTATCAGTAGCAACTTCAACAAGAAGTGCTGCGCCCCCCGGTCCATAACCTTCGTAAGTTAATTCGATTATTTGAGAACCTTCAAGTTCGCCGGTAGCTTTCTTAATGGCACGTTCAATATTTTCTGCCGGCATATTTGCAGATTTAGCATTATCAATTGCCAGACGCAGACGAGGATTTCCATCTGGATCACCGCCGCCTTGTCTTGCCGCTATTGTAATTTCTCTGATTAGTCGTGTAAATATTTTTCCGCGTTTTGCATCGAGGGCTCCTTTCTTTCTTCGGATAGTTGCCCATTTGGAATGTCCGGACATAATCGCTCTCCCGGTATTTAATTCTGAATTTCTTTTATCTGTAAATCTTTAATACGAATTTGCGGATATGATTTTCCGTCTTTATTAATTGTTTCAAGAGTATATACAATATCCACCAAATTTTTTTCTTTATCAATACGGCTTGCAAAGCTACCAAGATTAAAACCGATAGCATCGAATATTTTATCGTTACCGTTTTGCTTAAAACATGTTACAAGATGATTAGACCCGACAATTTTAGGAGGATAAACCAACGAAACATTTTCACTCATAAAAACAGGACGCATGTTACCCGGACCAAACGGAGCGAATTGGTCGAGGATACGAATAAATTTTGGAGAAATCTCAGAGAATGAGAGTTTAGCATCAATCTGAATCTCCGGAAGTAAATCGCTCTCCTTCATATTATTTTTCAGTATTGCATTAAAACGTTTTCTAAATTCTTCGATCTTTTCCAATTCAACAGCGAGACCGGCAGCGGCTTCGTGTCCACCAAATTGTAACAGTAAATCTTCACATCCTTGAAGCGCTTCATAAATATTAAAACCAGGAATACTTCGTGCCGAACCTTTAGCAACACCATCTATTGTTGTAAGCATAACTGTCGGTTTATGAAATTTTTCAACCAACCTCGATGCAACTATACCAATTACACCGGGATGCCAATCATTATCATGAAGAACAATTCCTAATTCATTTTCAAGATCGATAACTGTTTCAACAAGGTCCACCGCATGAGAAAATGTAGCTTCATCAATTGTACGTCTTTTTGTGTTTTCGTCTTCTAATATTTGTGCAAGCTCAGTTGCTTTTTGAGGATCGTTAGTAGTAAAGAGTTCAACAGCCCGATTCGCATCTCCTAATCTTCCTACAGCATTTACACGCGGCGCGATGGTGAACACAATTTGTCCGGCTGTTAAATTACCCGGTTCCATTCTCGCGGATTTAATCAGTGCTGCTATCCCCGGACGAGGATTGGAGTTTATCAAATCTAAACCTTCTTTAACAAGTATTCTGTTTTCATCTATTAGAGGAACAATATCTGCCGCACCGGCAAGGGCTACAAGGTCTAAATATTTAAGAGCCATGTCTTTCTTACCAATTCTATCTCCAACTGCAGAGGCAAGTTTAAACGCCACACCCGCACCTGAAAGGTGTTTGAAAGGATAGTTACAGCCAGGTTTAATAGGATCTAAAATTGCATAAGCATTCGGAAGCTCGTCTTTGGGTTGATGATGATCGCAAACAATTACATCTATACCTAATTTATTTGCATGATCAATTTCTTCAACAGCTGTAATTCCGCAATCGACAGAGATAATAAGATCGGTGTTTTGTTCCTTTATATAGTCGATACTTTGAATTGACATCCCATATCCTTCAGTCAATCGATTTGGGATGTAAGTTTCTACATTAGCACCAAGTTCTTTAAGGAACAAATACATAAGCGCAGCGGAACAAGTACCATCTACATCATAATCGCCATATACATAGATCTTTTCATTATTTGTTATTGCGTTAATTACTCTAATGGATGCTCTGTTCATTCCATCCATTAAGAAAGGATCATGTATTGCATTAAGAGATGGTCTGAAAAATGATTTTGCTTCAAAAAAGTTTGTGATATTTCTTTGAATTAATATTGAAGCAAGCGCATGAGAAATGTTCAAGCTATCGGCCAAAGATAAAATTAATTTTTGGTCCGGAGCTTCTTTAATCTTCCACCGGTTTTTAGCCATATTTCAATTTATGGAAGAACACCGATGATAATTCTGTGTCTGTAAGCCGAATTCTGTTCCCCCGAAAAATCGGGAGCGGCAGTTATTTATCTGGTCACAACATTACTGTTGTGATCAAGCGGTCTACCCGAAGGTTAATCTTCCTTTAAAAGGAAGAAATCGAAGCGAACAACCTCGATCCGGAGACCAATAAAAATTTGGTCTGATCGGAATCCCTTCTGCTTGACCTTGCACCAGGTGGGGTTTGCCCTACCTCCAATGTTACCATCGGAGTGGTGAGCTCTTACCTCGCCTTTTCACCCTTACCCGGCTAATGCCAGGCGGTTTTTTTTCTGTGGCACTTTCCGTGACTCAATACTTTCGTAATTGAGCCCCCGGGAGTTACCCGGCACCTCGTTCTACGGAGTTCGGACTTTCCTCCCTCCCTCTCAAATAGGGAGAGCAACTGCCCAACACGAATCATCAACTGTTCTTCTTACTCTTTTATTTAACATATTTTTTACCAACTGGCACTAATATAAGAAATTTTAATCACCATCGCATCACCTATTATTTGGCAAACATTATTGCCCTAATGTATCTTTGGAAAAGAAAATATTTTTTAATGGAGAATTGATATGGATTTTACACAAATTTTGTCTTTTCTTAATAAAATCGAGCTTTTTTCAGACCTGGGTGATAAAGAGAAAGAACTAATCTCAAAAAATCTGGAAGTAAATGAGTATCCTATAAATTCACATCTTTTTGTTGAACATAATCCAAGAAAAAATTTATACCTTATCTTCGACGGTGAAGTTGAACTTTATAAAAAGACCCCGTTTGGCGAAGAGAAAAGACTATCAATTTTTACCAAATACGATTTCTTAGGCGAGGGAGCTTTAATAGACGACTCACCTCACTCAACTTCCGCACGAGCTACATTGAATACAACCGTCCTTATTTTACCACGTGAAAAGTTTATTGAGATTCGGAAGATAGAACCGGATATACCTATAAAAATATTTTCAAGAATGGCTAAAGTAATTTTTCGAAGAATGCAGTTCGCTAATTCAAGAGTAATTAATCACGGAGCACAATATCAATCCGGTAGAACAAGAACTGAACATGATCTTTTAGGAGAAAGAGAAGTACCTCACGAGGTTTATTATGGTATCCAAACGTTGCGCGGAATGGAAAATTTTAACATTAGTGGTGTTACAATATCATTCTATCCATTACTTATAGAGGCATTAGCTGCAGTAAAAATGGCAGCGGCAAAGGCAAATAATGACCTCGGATTATTATCCAAACCAATTACAGATGCCATTGTTCAGGCGTGTCGCGAAATAATGAGTGGTAAATACCATGGTTATTTTGTTATAGATATGGTCCAGGGTGGAGCCGGTACATCTACAAATATGAATGCAAACGAAGTAATTGCAAACAGAGCTCTTGAAATTCTTGGATATGAAAAAGGTGATTATAAATATTGCCACCCGAATAATCACGTTAATCTTTCACAATCAACTAATGATGTTTATCCTACAGCAATTAAATTAGCAATCATTAACAGTAATAAAAAATTAATTGAAGTACTTCAGTGCTTAATCGATTCGTTTCATAAAAAAGCTAAAGAATTTTCGAATGTTATAAAGATGGGGCGTACTCAATTACAAGATGCAGTTCCAATGACTTTGGGTCAGGAATTTGAAGCTTACGCTGTAACATTGGAAGAAGAAATAGCACGATTAGAAGAGAATGCAAAACTATTCTTAGAAGTAAATATGGGTGCGACCGCTATTGGAACCGGAATAAACGCAGATCCCGATTACGGAAAGAAGTGTATTGAGCATCTGAGGGAAATAACCGGACTAAATGTTGTTCTTGCAAAAAATTTAGTTGAAGCAACTCAAGATACAGGTGCATTTGTAATATATTCTTCGGCTGTAAAAAGATTAGCAGTAAAGCTTTCGAAGATATGCAATGATTTACGTCTGCTCTCCTCCGGTCCAAGAACAGGTTTACATGAAATTAATTTACCACCAATGCAACCCGGTTCTTCTATTATGCCCGGTAAAGTTAATCCGGTAATACCGGAGGTAGTGAATCAAATTGCATTCAAGGTAATTGGTAATGACTTAACGGTTACCCTTGCTGCAGAAGCCGGTCAACTTGAATTAAATGTAATGGAGCCAATAATTGTTCAAAGCATTTTTGAATCTATTGAAATGTTAAAAAACGGGATGAGTACATTAAAATACAAGTGTATTGACGGAATAACAGCAAATGAACAACGTTGCAGATCCTTGGTAGAAAACAGCATCGGATTGATAACAGCGCTTAATCCATACTTGGGTTATGAGGTATCAACAAAAATTGCTAAGGAAGCAATGGAAACAAACCGCGGTGTATATGAACTGGTACTGGAAAAGAATTTAATGAGTAAAGAAGAGCTCGATAGAATTCTTTCTCCGGAGAATATGATAAAACCTCAGAAGATGAGATAACTTTAAAATTAATTACTCATCAGATTTGTAAAAAACCGCATGTTTTTAGAAGAGGAATTTGATATCACAATTTTAATAACAGCAGTAAGAGGAACAGAGAGAAACATTCCAATTATTCCCCATATATAACCCCAAAGCATCAAAGAAAAAAGTATTACCAGCGGGTTTAGTCCAAGTCGATCTCCGAATATTTTGGGTTCCATTACATTTCCAATTACATTCTGAATAAAAATCAAAGTAGCAAGAATAAGTAAAGTATAACTCAATGATTCATACTGAATAAGAGACATCAATGCAATGAACATTACAGCCACAACGGAACCAATATTCGGTATAAAATTCAAAAGTAAAGAAAGAACGCCCCAGACAATATAAAACTCAATCCCGAATGCCCAAGTAACAACTCCAATAATTACACCGAGCATCAAGCTTATCATGAATTTAGTAAATATATACTTTTGTACCTTCTCTGTAATATCCTTAAATGTTTTCTGTAATCTAGTTTCTCTTTGAATAGTTAGTGTTGCGAGTTCTTCATCCAACGACCGATGATGTTCTTTATCTAATTCTTCTTTCATCTGCCATTCTTTTTTGATCTTTTTTAAGGAAGATTTTACTCCTTTTTCAACATACCTCACTCTTATAGCTTCAACAATTTTTTCGTGACCGCTGCTTATAAAAATAAAAAAGAAGAGTATTAAGAATATGTATGTCACCACCTCAATTGTCGAAGAAAATATACCGCCGGCTAATCCGCTGTAATCAAATGTTTCAAGAAGACTTGAAATTTTAAAATCAACTAACGCTTCGTCTTCAATACCAATCGACTTTGCAAAATTGCTTACAAGGTGATTTAGCTTTACCTCGATTATTGGTAATTTTTGTCCAAACTGAACAAATGAATCAATAATTATTTTTGATGCGGCACCTATAAATATTATTGCAACCAATATATCTATTACTATTGCAATGCTATGTGGAATTTTGAGTTTTGCAAGAAGTTTATTCATTGGCTCAAAAAGAAAGAATAAAAAGTAAGCAATTACTAAAGGCAGAAAAATGTGTTGAAGCTCTTTTAACACAAACAGTATTACTATAATGCCAATGGCAGATATAAAAAATTTAATAACGGGATCAGTGCCAAATTTTTTCATGGGCTTGCTTTGTTTGATGAACTAAAATAATTAAAAAAACGGGATTTTTATAATATTATAATTTATTAAATTGAGTACTAATTAATCCCGCAAATGAAAAAGGACAACTTTTAATATGAAAAACAGAAAAGGAAAATTAATTTTATTTCTGGTATCGGCAGTTTTCTTATTCATTAGTTGTAAAAAATCCGACGAAACAAATACCAAATCTATAAACCTAGCATTTGAAGCACCCGATTGGAGCATTAATGCTGTAATTTACGAAGTAAACACCCGCCAATATACCAAAGAAGGAACTTTTAATGCATTTTTGACACACCTACCCAAATTAAAAGAAATGGGTATTGATATTTTATGGTTTATGCCAATTCATCCCATTGGAGAAAAAAACCGAAAGGGTAGTTTAGGCAGCTATTATTCTGTTAAAAATTATAAAACAATAAATCCGGAATTCGGCACCTTTGAAGATTTCAAGAATCTTGTAAAAGAAGCGCACAGTTTAGGTATATATGTAATAATCGATTGGGTTGCTAATCATACTGCATGGGATAACGAATGGACAAAATCGCATCCCGAATTTTATACACGAGACAGTACCGGTAATTTTGTATCACCATTTGATTGGACAGATGTTATCGATCTTAATTATGACAACAAGGAATTATGGAATTATATGCGTGATGCAATGAAATTCTGGGTTGATGAATGCAATATAGACGGATTTCGTTGCGATGTTGCAGCCATGGTTCCTTTGGAATTTTGGAAATGGTTAAGACCCCAATTAGAAACAAATAAAAAATTATTTATGCTTGCAGAAGCATCTGAACCTGAACTCCATGAAGTTTTTGATATGACTTATAATTGGCAATTGAAAGACCTTTTTGTTGGTATAGCAGAAGGTAAAAAGAATGCGGATGATCTTCATGCATTATTCGAGAACGAAAAACGAGAATATCCCGCAAAAGCATATAGAATGGTATTTACTACAAACCACGACGAAAATTCATGGCATGGAACCGATAAAGAAAGATTTGGCAAGTTTGCAAAACAATTTGCAATTATTACCGGTGTAGTGCCCGGTATGCCTTTGGTTTATTCGGGAATGGAAGGCGGTCTTGATAAAAGACTTCTTTTCTTTGAAAAAGATCCGATAAATTGGAAAGAAAGCGAATATCGATCTATTTACACAAAACTCTTCAAACTAAAAAAAGAAAATAAAGCTCTGTGGAACGGTGTAAATGGAGGAGAAATAATTAAGATCGATTTAGGTGATCCTTCCCTTCTTGCGTTTGTACGTGAAAAAGAGAACAACAAAATTTTAGCTCTATTCAATCTTTCAAACGTAAAAAAGAAAATTATTTTAAAGAATAAACTAGCTGTTGGTGAATATAAAAACTTGTGGACTGACGCTAATCAATTAATTGACGAGAACTTTTCATTAACTTTAGATCCGTTAACGAATGTAATATTCTATAAGTAGTTAACAATAATTAAAAATAAATGGATCACCGACAAAAGATACACAAATCTAATAAGGGCATTTACTTTTTTATTCTTACAGCCGGGGTTTTAGTTTCTATTGCCGTGCTTTATATAATGCTGCTTGGTTTTAGGATCAATTTTATTTTTTCTAATCTGTTGGACTCCGCTACCAAAGTAAAATTGAGTGTTGCAAACGCTAAATTCGAGTTTCTGAAAAGCGCTAGTGATACTACAAATAAGTCTATGATTAGTGTTTGGGAACACTTAAGTCTGGCAGAGCTTTATGCCGGAAAACTCTTTGAAGAGAAAGACAAATTTTTCATTATTTCATTACCTCTTAATACTGTTCATATCCAAGAAAAAGTACAAAGACTTCAAGGTGCATTATTTAATTATCGTGGTGAAACAGCAAATTTAATTAAGAAAAAACAAAAGTCGAGCCCCGAAGCAGAATCTTTGTTCAACAATATAGTATTAATTGCCGATGAAGTAGAGTTGGATATAAGAACATTGCTGGACAGTGAAATTAAAGTTTTCAGACTATCGTTATTCGGTTTAATTGGCTTTAGTGTTATACTGCCGTTTGTCACATCATTTATATTCTATCGTTTCGAAAAACAACGGACATCATTTATTAAACAAATAGAAACCGCTACTATTACACTTGAAAAGGGATTACATAAAAAAACAAAAGTAGAAGAAGCGCTTCAGGAAACTCAACGACAGCTTACAACACTGATACAGAATTTACCGGGTATGGTTTACAGGTGTAAAGCCGATGCCAATTGGACAATGGAATTTGTGAGTGATAAATCATATCAATTAACAGGTTATAAACCGAATGAGCTCATCAATAATCATGTAACTTCTTACAGCGATCTGATACATCCTCAGGATAGAATAAAAATCTGGGATCAAATTCAAAAATCTGTTGAACAGCGAAAACCATTTCAATTAGTATATAGAATTACTACGGCTTCGGGATATGAAAAATGGGTATGGGAAGAAGGAATTGGAATTTTTTCAGAGAAAGACGATGAATTAATCGCCCTCGAGGGATTTATTACCGATATAACTGAACAAAAATTAATTGAAGACCAGTTACAATTACAGAGTAATGCCCTCGAAGCAGCTGCAAACGGAATTGTTATTACTGATAAAAACACAAATTTAATTTGGGCTAACAGTGCATTTTGGAAAACAATAGGATTTAGCAAAGAGGAGTTTTTAGAAAAAGGAATAAATGTTTTCAAATCTGACTTACACGATATCACATTTTATGAGAATTTATGGGATACAATAAAACGCGGTGATATCTGGCGCGGAGAAATGATTAACAGGAAAAAGGACGGCAGTACATATTTCCAGGAAATGACAATTACACCAATATTCAACTCAGAAAATCAGATTACATATTTTGTTGCAATTGTTCAGGATATTACGGAACGCAAGAAATCTGAAGAAGCTCTTCGCGAAAGTGAGTTTAGATTCAGAGGATTATATGAAAACGCAACCGTTGGTATCTATAGAACTTCTCTATCAGGAAAAATATTAATGGCAAACCCAACTTTATTAAGAATATTGGGATACAATTCTTTTAGCGAAGTAACTAATCTGGAAGCAAAAGATTCTTATGCAGACCCAAATACAAGAGAGATATTCACTAAAGAGTTACATCTGAAAGGAAAAGTCTTCGGTTTTGAATCGAAGTGGAAGAAAAAAGATGGAACCATTATTTATGTCCGTGAAAGCGCTCGGCTTGTTAAAGATGACGAAGGTAATCCATTATATTTGGAAGGAACGGTTGAAGATATTACAGATAAGAAAATTGCTGAAGAACAATTAATAAGCGCAAAAGAAAGAGCTGAACAATCTGACCGCCTAAAATCGGAATTCCTGGCTCAGATGTCACATGAAATAAGAACACCATTAAATGTGATACTGACTTTTATAGAAATGATGAAAGAAGAGCTTCAGGATAAGGTTGATGAAGAATTGAAGAAAGGATTTGATGTTATTGACGAAGAAGGTAAGCGAATAATGAGAACCATCGAGCTTATTGTTAATATGTCCGAAGTTCAAACCGGTTCTTACAACAAAAAAGTAAAACAAATTGACCTTAACCGAGATATATTAAGTAAACATTTCAATTATTATCAGCCAATTGCAAAGCAAAAGAAAATCAATTTTGTATTAGTTAATAATAGCGATAATAATATTATAACGGCTGACGAATATTCGGTAAATCAAATTTTTTATCATCTTATTGATAATGCATTAAAATTTACAAATACCGGGAAAGTTGAAATAAACCTGAATAAAGATCCACGTAACAATATCTATGTCGATATAATTGATACAGGTATTGGCATTTCTGAAGATTATATGAAAATGCTTTTTACCCCTTTTACAAAAGAAGAAAAGGGATACACAAGAAATTTTGAAGGTAACGGTTTAGGATTGGCATTGGTTAAAAAATACTGCGAAATAAATAATGCAGAAATTAAAGTAACAAGTCAGAAAGGTAAAGGTTCTATATTTAGAGTTACATTCCACCAACACCAATAATAATAGGATGTAAGAATGAAACACTTAAAATTACTTTTTGTTGTAATAACATTATCTGCTTCGATAATATATTCTCAGGATGATGCTGCGTCATCAACTTTATTAAATAAGGGCGATAAAGCTCCTCAGTTTAAAGTACAGTCTCTTTCGGGTGAATGGTTAGATTCAGAGCATTTGAAAGGTAAGGTGACATTAATAAATTTCTGGGCAACATGGTGTCCCCCTTGTCGTGCAGAATTTCCACTATTGCAAAAGGAAATTTACGATACAATAAAAGAGAAAGATTTTTATGTTCTTGCGATTTCGCGTGGAGAAGAAACTGATACTGTTAAGAAATTTATTGATAAAAATAAGTATACATTTCCTATTTATGTCGATAAAGAAGCAAAAGTATATAACCTTTTTGCGAATAAATATATCCCAAGAAATTTTGTTATTGGTAAAGATGGAATAATTAAGTGGGCATCGATCGGTTTTATTAAAGAAGAATTTTATGAAATGATCAAGGTCATAAAAGAAGAATTGAATAAATAATATTCAGCGGCTTTACTTAAAAATATTAAGGAGCCGCTTACATTTAATCCTTACCGTTTTTCTAAATAATAAAATAATTCTCTATCCGAAGATTTAATATATCCTTTATTAATCAGAAGTTTGGTTGCTTCTTCAGTTATAAATTTATAAACCCAGAAAGACCATTCCCTAAAACCAATTTCTTCTTTATAAGTTGTAGATAAATACTTTTTTACAAAAACAGGTCTTTTAGAATCAAAGTAGCGAATTAAATCATCACCAGCAAGTTTTGCTATGCCATTCAATATTTCGTTATCGCTTTTGTCAATTACCGGTAAAAACAATCGATTATCGCGAAGCAATCCATATTTATTCAATGCTAATGTTAAGTTTGGATTTATAGTACCTTTATTACCACCACTAAATTTTATTAAATCATCTATTAACTTTTTCTTAAAAATCTTTTCATCCTCAACTTCATTCATCTTAAAATCATCTATTAACTGATTTTGGTCAATATCAACAAAATTATTTTTATGGTTTTTATTGCCGAATGAACAAAGTTTATAACCATCAATATCAGCGCACCTGTTTTCTAAAAAGTAGATATTTTGCATGCTCGTATCGTTATCTTTCTGATTAATTATTATGTAAGAGCGATTTCCTCCTCTGTTAGGAAGATCGGATCTTAAAAATCTTTCTACAATATTATCCAGTTGCCATTTATCTAACATTACATTGTAAAGAATGAAAAGCGAAGCTTCGTCGAATGAAATGTTAAGGAAGGAACGGAGCTTAGAATATTTCTGTTGAGCAAGAGGATATTTTTCAATAATAATTTCTGAAATGTCCGTTGCAAAAGTCAAAACAAAATTTCTTATGTCTTTTTCGTCCTCCTTAGATACAACCATACAAGCCGGAAGAAATTCTTTCTTTTCATTAGTCTTTATTATTCCATTAGCAAACAAGCTATTTATTGATTGATTGTAATCTTCTTCGCTTATTTTCAGTTCTTTAAGAATTTCCTCTTTACTTACACGATTATGAAGAAAGAGTAACAGATTAAGGATATTTTTTTGATTTAGTAAATCAAGATGGGCTTTTTCAGGATAGGTTTTAACTATTATCTCTCCCTTTAAAATCTCGGTCAAATCTTTTTTAGGAGTACAGGATGAAAATAACAAGAGAACAAGAAATAACAGATTCAATTTTCTCATATTGGTTTGTAAACCTATTTTTTTGTTCCTATTAATAAATTTGAACCAAAGCTCGTATCCTTTCGAACAACCTTATCGATACCACAATTATTAAACCATTCTCGCATTTCATTTTCCGTATAAGTATCGCCCGATTCAGTAGCGACCAACATATTCAATGAAAAGAGAGCGCCGTTTAATGGTTCTGTTCTATCTTCTTTCATAATAAAATCGCGGATAATAATTTGTCCGCCCGGATTTAGAGATTCTGAACATTTTTTAATTAGTTGATTATTCTGTTCATAACTATTGATATGAACAATTGCTGATAGAAGAATTAAATCGTATCCGGTTCCAAAAGAATCTGTAAGGTAATCTCCCTCAATAAACTCAACTCTGTCTTTAAGTTGATATTGCTCTGAATATTTTTTGGTAATCGGTATAATATTCGGTAGGTCAAAAACAACCCCTTTCATATTAGGATTTACTGCCATAAATTCATAAGTAAAAGCGCCGGAACCACCGCCCACATCGAGCATTTTATTTACATTATTTAATTCAAGCATAAGGGAAATAATTTTGGCTTCTCTTTGTGCTCTGTAATGCATTGCTGCTATAAAATCTTCCCAGTTATCGTTGTTTGCGGTCCGGTTCACAACAGATTTTCCACGTCTTATTGCTTCTGTCAGGGAGCTCCAATTTTTCCACATGTTATTTGTGTGATTAAGGTTTCCCATATACTCCGGTTTTCCTTTCACTAAATATTTAGCCGAGCTCTCTGAATTATAGAATTTACCGTGAATTTTTTTTAATAATCCCAAAGCAACAAGTGCATTCATAAGACGATCGGTCGCGCGGATATCGCAATTAATTTTTTGCGCCACTTCCTCTGAATACATTAAATGTTTATCTAATATTGTAAATATCTCTAATTCAATTGCAGTTAATAGCACTCTGCTTTGCTGAAATGCCGTGGCTAAATTTCTTATAGCTTCAGGTGTAAATATTTCATTACTATTCATATTTGTCCTGATAGTTTTGTTATGTAAAAATAATATTTGATAGTAGATAATGCTCGGTTAAAAATTATCTAAAATTACTAGAGTTTTCCTTGTTTGTATAAAATCTGGGTTTTTAAGCGGAGAAGTTGCCTATCAATAATAAGGTCGGCAAGTTTATTGGGGATAGTTGTTTTGTCTTTAGAATGTAAAATCTCCTGAACCTTCGATTCACTCACATCAATTCTGTACAAGCTATTAAGAAAACGTTCAAAATCCTGTGACATTAATTCTTTTATTCGGTTAATTAAAAATTCTTTAATAACTGAAAGGTCACTTGCAACCGGTAATGACGAACCTTCTAGAGAAAAATCTTTAGTTAATTTTGATATAAGAGCGGAGTATAATTCTTTCTCTTCCATAATTTAATAATGGGACGGGGCATACCCCGTCCCTACATGATTAATACTTATATTTAAGCCACTTAATTACTTCTGACCATTTTGGTTTTTTACCTGTTCGTAAAATACCAATTCTGTAAATCTTTCCCGCTAATGGGAAAATTGCTAAAAGTGTTAAAACACTAATAACAAGTGATGTTAATAACTCCCACACAGGTACTTCTGCAATTGTCATTCTTGCCGGCATAACAATAATATTTGCGAATGGCACAAATGATGAGATTTTTGCAATTACACTATTCGGGTTTTCAATCATAGAAAATGCGATGAAGAACGGAATAATAATTAACAACATGACTGGCCATAATCCTGATTGAGCATCTTGCGGATTATCGAATATAGCGCCGACTGTTGCAAATAAACCAAGGAAAATTACTAATCCTAAAAAGAAGTTGAGCAGGAAGTAAACAATCTGAAAAGTGCTAAGTGAAATTGACACTTCCGGTGGAAGAACAAACCATGTTGTCGATGCAACCATAATAACCGGTGAGAGCCAAATAGCCATTTGTAATAATCCCGTAACACCTGAACCTAAAATTTTTCCGATCATTAATTCTTTAGAACTAACAGATGACAAGATAACCTCAACAATCCTACTCGATTTTTCTTCTATGACCGATTGCATAATCATTTGTCCCATCATCAACAAACTCATGTAAAGTAAAAATGTAAATAAATAAGTCAATATTAAACTACCATAACCAGCTTCTGCAAAACCTTCGTCTTTAGAAACCTTAAATCCGGTTACATCAATTCCTTGTCGTGCAAAATTCAATTCTTCAATTGATAATGCACGATTGCTGAAATAGGTGTCGATCAATACTTTGTTGATGGGTCTGTTTAATAATTCTGAAAGTCGTCGGTTCTGAGGTGTCTTTGAATAGTATTCAACTTTTTTATCCTTCAAAGCAGAATTAGGGATATAGAATACACCGGTTATTTTTTCGTCAAGGATTTCTTGTTTCTTGCTTCTTAAAAAGTTTTTGAAATCTTCCTGACTCATAGTATCAAAAGAAGGTCTAAGAGTACTATCTTTTACAGCATCGGTATTTTTAAATTCGTTTTCAAGTTTTTTGGTCAATTCCTGTGATTCCGAAATAATAATAATATTGTATTTAGTAGAACCTTCTTTCATTAAAAGCACCTGAATACCAATTATTCCAAACATAAAAACAGGTAAAAGGATTGTCATAAAAATGAAACCTTTCGATATTACTCTTTCCTTCACTTCTCTTTTAAAGACGGCTAAAATTCTATTATTAAGCATTTTTCACCTCCTTAAATCCATTCCCTTCGGTTCCGGCGAGTTCAATAAAAATTTCCTGTAATGAAATATCGTTAGCATCAAACTTTTTAATCACAATTCCCCGATCAACCAGCATCTTTAATAATGCTTGCGCTTGTTCCGGTTCTTTGACTCTTATTCCGGTTGTGTTGCCGTAATTCTCAATCTTTTCAATTATCGGATGTCCTTTAAGAAAAGAAATATCACCTTCATAAGTTAAGCTGACATTCTTTTGAGCGTACTTTGCTTTTATTTCGCTCAGCTTTCCTTTTAAGATAATTTTACCATGATCAATCATAGCAAGATGATCGCAAAGTTTTTCGGCGAAATCCATTAGATGTGTTGAAAAAATAATAACCTTACCGCGTTCTTTCATTTCCAGAATTATATCTTTCAACAAGTTTGTATTTACAGGATCAAGACCGGAGAACGGTTCGTCAAGAATTACAAAATCCGGATCGTGAAGAACTGTGGCAATAAATTGAAGTTTCTGCTGATTACCTTTTGAGAGGTCCTCAACTTTAGAAAGTCGGCGGTCGTAAAGTTCAAAGCGTTTTAAGTATTCATTAGCTTTTTTGTGAACATCTCTACCGGTTTTTCCCTTTAGCTCTGCAAAGTAATAAAGAGTATCCTGTACTTTCATTTTTTTGTAAAGACCTCTTTCTTCGGGCAAATAACCGACACGATTTTTAAATTCCTGACCGACTTTAACACCGCGAAGATTTACCTCGCCTTCATCAGGCATATAAATGCCCATCATCATTCTTATAGTTGTTGTTTTACCTGCACCATTTCTTCCGATAAGTCCAAATATCGATCCTTCCGGTACTTCGAACGAGGCATGGTCAACTGCAACTAACGAATCAAATTTTTTTGTTAGATTTTTTACTTCTAGTGCATACATTTAATTTCCCCTAATTGTGACCTTATTTTGACGTGTAATATAATGAAGTTGATGCAAAATTAATTTTAAAAATTGATAATCCTAAATTAAGAATGTGTTAATTCTGAATAGGATTAAGCAAGTTTTTGGGTCCAGAATTTAATCTGTTTTTCAACTTCTTTATATGATGTACTTCCCTCTGAAAGTCTATTATTTATGCTTGATTTTGCGGTAAGGTAATTATACAGGTCTTTCTCAAATTTTGGTGAGGTTTTTTTGTAATCCTCGAGTGTAATTTCGTTCAGTTTTTTCTGTTTTGAAACTGCAATCGCTACAATTTTTCCAACAATATTATGAGCTTCTCTGAAAGGTATTTTTTTACGAACCAGATAATCGACTAATTCGGTTGATAGTAGAAGGTTACCATCAAGTTCTTTTTCGAAACGTTCCTTATTAAATTTTGTATGATTTAGTAAGCCGATAGAAATTTGTAAACATTCATTTGTAGTATTCACCGATTCAATAAGATGAAATTTATCCTCCTGCATATCACGATTGTACGCTAATGGAAGAGATTTCATAACAGTAAGTATTCCGATGAGTGCGCCATAGACTCTTCCGGTTTTTCCTCTTACAAGTTCAGCAATGTCAGGATTTTTTTTCTGCGGCATAAGACTGCTTCCGGTTGCAAACGAATCGTCGAATTGTGCAAAAGAAAATTCCTGAGAGCTCCACAAAACTAATTCTTCAGATAGCCGGCTTAGATTCATCATGATTACAGAACAAATACTAATTAACTCAACTACAACATCGCGGCTTGAAACAGCATCGAGCGAGTTTTCAACTATTCCATTCATACCCAACAACTTGGCTGTAAAATTTCTATCAATGGGAAGAGTTGTACCTGATAGAGCCGCTGCGCCAAGAGGCGATTTGTTTGCGCGCTTCATGCAATCGTTAAGACGATCAATGTCACGTTCAAACATCCAGATGTATGCAAGCAGATGATGTGCAAAAATTATCGGTTGTGCCCGTTGTAAATGAGTATAACCGGGAATTATAGTTCCCTTATGTTTTATTGCAATCTTAAGAAGTGATTTCTGTAATCCAACGATGGATTTTTTTAATGTAAGGATTTCTTTTCTAATGTAGAGCCGCTCATCAAGTGCTACCTGATCGTTACGGCTGCGTGCTGTATGAAGTTTTTTACCTGTTTCACCAATCCTTTTTGTTAATTCCTCTTCAATGAATGAATGGATATCTTCATTCCGCCAGTTAGATTTTAATTTCCCCGATGAAATTTCTTTTTGGATTGATTCGAGAGCTTTTATAATTTTTTTGCCTTCTGCCAAGGATACGATTTTCTGTTTAACCAGCATTTTAACATGAGCTATGCTTCCGGTTATGTCCTCTTTATAGAGTTTTCCATCTATTTCAATAGAGGAAGAAAATTGCAAAGCATTTTCATTAAGCGGCTTTTTAAATCTGCTATTCCAGGTCGGCATTTTTCAATCCTGAAGTGAACAAAAAGTAATTAGTTATTTAAATATAACAAACATATTTAATTGACATGACCTAAGGTTTCTAACTGATTAATACTGATGTCATAAAATAATTGATTGATAATTGACTACTGAAAAATTCAATTTGTCATTTTAAAGATTCTTCATCCTCATTTGGCGGATTCAGAATGACAAGACATAATAATTCGGTAGTCACTGAGAATTACCTTTTGTTCCTCTTCTATTAAGCAACAGCGCTTTTTCTTTCGTTCTTAACTTTTTGTGTTACACGGTTATAAGTCTTAAGAGGCAAACCGTAAATCTTAATAAATCCTTCTGATGCTTTATGATCAAACTGGTCTTCCGCAGTGTAAGTTGCAAGTGCCGGATCGTATAATGAATAAGGTGATGTTCTACCTGTAACTCTTAGTGTCCCTTTGTATAACTTAACTTTTACAAGTCCAGTAACTCGCTCCTGGGTTTTATCTACAAATGCAGAGAGCGCTTCGCGCAATGGAGAGAACCATAGTCCGTTATAAATAAGGTTAGAAAATTCATGAGCAACAATTGACTTGTAATGCATAACAGATTTTTCGAGTGTAAGTCTTTCTAATTCCTTATGAGCAAAGTGAAGAATTGTAGCTGCCGGGGCTTCATAAACTTCTCTCGATTTTATTCCCACCAATCGGTTTTCAACAAGATCAATTCTTCCAACACCATTCTTTGCACCTACCGCATTAAGAAATTTTACGAGTGAAATACTCTCCATTTCCTGTCCGTTTACAGCCACCGGAATTCCTTCGACGAATTCAATTGAAACATCGTCGCCATTATCATTTGCGTTTTCCGGTGAAGTTGTAGATTGGAATGCATCTTCCGGAGGAGCAACCATAGGATCTTCCAGAACTCCGCATTCAATACTTGTTCCCCATAAATTTTCATCTATCGAATAAGGATTCTCTTTCGTTGCGGCAACGGGAATATTATGTTTCTTTGCATACTCAATTTCTTCTTCACGCGATTTGAATTCCCATTCTCTCAACGGTGCAATAATTTTCAAATCAGGTGCAAGAGCACCAACCGATACTTCGAAACGAACCTGATCATTTCCTTTACCTGTGCAACCATGAGAAACCATGTTAGCACCTTCTTTTAACGCAACATCAACCAATGCTTTTGCAAGTAAAGGTCTTCCGATTGAAGTAGCCATCGGGTATGCATCTTCATACATAGCTCCGGCTTTCAAAGATGGAAAAACATAATCTTCTAAAAATTCTTTGCGTAAATCTTCTATGTAAACTTTTGATGCTCCAGATTTCAGTGCTTTTTCTTTCAATCCGGTTAACTCTTTTGTTTGGCCAAGATCGCCGGTAAAAGTTATTATCTCAGCATCATAATGATTTTTTAACCAGTGGACCATTACGGATGTATCTAATCCACCCGAATATGCTACAACAATTTTGTTCTTACTCATTTTACTTTATTCCTAATGTTGTTTTTAATTGTTCTATAGTTGTTTTTATTTTCTTAATTGATCTTGGAATTACCAATATTGTATCGTCGCCGGCAATTGTACCAAGAAGATCATGAATTTTCTGGCTATCAATAAAAACCGCCACTCCCTGTGCTCGCCCGGTGAATGTTTTTATTACTATTAATTGTTCGTTGTTATCAATAGAAATAACTTCTTCTGCAATTCGATTTTTAATTGTTTGCTGGGTACCCGTTTCACCAACACGATAAACAGTTCCGTTCGGTGTTGGAATTCTAACAATGCCGAGTTCATTCAAATCCCTTGATAATGTTGCTTGAGTAACTCTAACTCCATTCTGCTTCAAAAGTTTTACAAGCTGAGTCTGATTGTACACGTCCTGTGCAGTAATAATCGATTTAATAAGTGAATGACGTTTGCTGATATCTTCTAACTTTCTGCTCATAATTTTACCTTTTATTTTTAATCCGATTATTCACCGACAATTTCGGTTCCAACACCTTCTTCTGTAAATATCTCGAGAAGAAGAGCGTGTTCAATTCTTCCATCAACAATGTGTACTTTATTAACTCCGGCATTTAGTGCATTCAATGCAGATTCAACTTTAGGAATCATTCCGCCGTTTATTATTCCCTCTTCAATATAATTCACAATCTGTTTCTCAGTAAGGTGAGGAGCTAATTTATCATTGATCTTCACACCTTCAATATCGCTCATATATACAAGTTTTGCGGCATCAATTGCGCCGGCAATAGATCCGGCAGCTATATCAGCGTTTACATTATAAACATTTCCATTCCAATCAACGCCCATTGGTGCAATAACAGGTAAATATCCGTCCTTCAGTAAATTTTGGATTAGTGCTTCGTTAACATCAATTACTTCACCTACAAATCCCAAATCTTCTTTATCATATTTTTTTACTCTTATCATATCGCCGTCTATTCCGCTTATGCCAACAGCTCTTCCGCCATGTATATTTATTCTTCTTACAATATCTTTGTTGATAGACCCGGCAAGAACCATCTGAACGACATTAAGAGTTTCTTCATCTGTATATCTTTGTCCGTTAACAAATTTTGTCTGAATGTTAAGTTTATTTGATAATGATGTTATTTCCTTTCCTCCGCCATGAATAACTACAACATTAATTCCAATTTTTCTGAGCAGAGTTACATCTTTAGCAATCATCGCTTTCAGCTTTTCGTCTTCCATTACTGCACCACCGTATTTTATAACGAACGTTTTCCCTTCGAATTGCTGAATGTATGGAAGCGCTTCTATAAGCACATCTTCTTTTTTAAATGTTGCAGTTGTCAAGTTCTATAGCTCCCGTTTATCTTAACATAATCTTCGGAGAAGTCGCACGTCCAGCAGTTTGCAGATTCATTACCATGATTCAATTTTACAACCAGCTCAATCAATTCACTTCTTAATGTTTGATTAGCACCTGCATTTGGTAAGGTAACAATATAATTTTGCTTAAGAATTTGGGTGCCGTTTATAAAAATTTCGAACTTTGCCGGATCGAATTCTATTCCTGAATATCCAACAGCAGCAATAATTCTACCCCAGTTAGCATCTTCACCATGAATTGCTGTTTTTACCAAAGGAGATAATGCTATTGTTTTTGCCGCCTTAACTGCATCCGCTTCCGTAAGTGCACCTTCAACTTTTACATCAACTAATTTAGTTGCGCCTTCACCGTCTTTAACGATATCGATTGCTAGTTTTTTTAGAAGAGTAAAAAGTTCTGCTTCGAATGTTTTCTGTGAATCACTCCCCTGAGTTACCACAACACCCGAAGCAGCATTTGCAAACATTAAAACCATATCATTTGTGCTCGTATCGCCGTCAACAACTATTCTATTAAAAGTTTTGTCAACAGAATTTTTCAGCATCTCTTGCAAAAGATTTTTCTCTATTGCGGCATCAGTTGTAACAAAGCCGAGCATTGTTGCCATGTTTGGATGTATCATACCCGAACCTTTTGCAATTCCGCTTATTGTAACTTCTTTTCCGTTGATCAGAAAAGTCGAGGATTCGGCTTTATAAAATGTATCGGTTGTCATTATTGCTTCTGCGGCTTCTTTTTCGTCACCATCGACCAGATAATTTTTTATTTCCGTAATTCCATTTAATACTTTTTCCATTGGAAGGGGTTCGCCAATTACTCCGGTTGATGCAACAAGAACTTCTTTTTTATTTATTCCCAGAATCTCAGCAGTATGTTCTGTCATAAGTTCTGCATCAATATAACCCCGGTCACCAGTGCAAGCATTAGCATTTCCGCTATTCACAATTATTGCATAAAAAGTTTCACTTTCATTTAAATGTTTTTTGCTTACAAGTACCGGAGCTGCTTGAACTTTATTCAATGTGAAAACCCCGGCGGCTGTTGCCGGGTAATCAGAAATAATCAGAGCAAGATCTTTACGCGATCTTTTAATTCCGCAATGAATACCGGCGGATTTGTAACCCAGCGGTAATTTTGTTTTTATGCTGACTGTACTTTTTGCCATTGCTTCTTTGAACATTTTAGAATTCCTTCAGTTTGATCTATTCCGAACATTATATTCATGTTTTGAACCGCCTGACCGGCAGCTCCTTTAATTAAATTGTCTATTGTGGAAATGACTGTTAATATTCCGTTGTTTATTGAAAAACCGATATCACAGAAATTGGTGTATGCTACATTTTTTATTTCCGGTACCTGAGGATGAACTATTCTTATAAACGGCGAATCGGAATAATATTTATTGAATATTTCCATGCATAATTTTTCATCTATATCTTTAGCTACCTTAACTTGAATTGTTGTGTAAATACCTCTTGTTATCGGAAGCAGATGAGGAACAAAAGAAAAGACCGGTTCTATTCCGCCAAACATTTTGAGATATCTTTTTATTTCCGGTATATGCTGATGATTGCCTACTTTATAAGCTCTGACACTTTCATTTACTTCTGAAAAAATCATATTCTCTGTTACTGATTTCCCGGCACCAGATGTTCCGCTGTAAGATACGATACTTAAAAAATCAGCGTCTAACATGTTCTCTTTTAATAGTGGAATAAGGGGAAGCAACACACTGGTTGGGTAACAACCCGGGTTAGCAACGATAAAAGCGTTTTTAATTTCACTTTCATTCCATTCGCTAAGTCCGTAAACGGCAATATTTACAAGCTCCGGAGCAGTATGCTCATGTTTGTAATAGGTTTTATAATCGTTCATGTCTGTAAGTCTAAAGTCACCGCCTAAATCAATAACCTTCATACCGTTTTTGTAGGCACTTTCAACATAAGGAATAGCCTGACCTGATGGCAGCGCAATGAATAATAAGTCAAGGTCTTTAATGTACTCTTCGTTGAAGGATTCTATTTCCCTTGAAATCATTCCTCTTAATGTTGGTTGAATATTATCTATGTTATTACCAACAGAGTTATGCCCAAACAATCGGTTTATTTCAACCATGGGGTGATCGAGCAGAATTTTAATAAGCTCTAATCCCGAATAACCAGCAGCACCAGCTATACCTGTTTTTATCATTTACATATTCTTATAAATTGGGGGCATAATTATACAATATTATGTATAATTATGCAAATAATATTTTGTGCGAATGGTAAATAAAAAACCCGGACTCTGCCGGGTTCATATTGTTTTATTATATTATTATCTATGCTGAAAATACTACGAATTATTAGAATCCCCTATTCGCCGCATCTCTTCCGTCATCAAGATTTCTGTCGCGTCTTTCTTTGTAATCATTAAACATATACGAAATTCCTAAACCGATACTCCGGCTGTTTCTCATCTCGTAATAACTGCGTGTATAATAACTTCCACCGATGCTTTCGTTATTTCCACGCTGGGCGTTAAGTAAATCATTTATAGTAATATAAACACGAAGCTTTCTATCCATAAACATCCGACTTATATAAACTGATAAGTTTTTCATTTCGCTTCTGATAGTTCTTCTGTTTTCTGTTTTAGGAATATAGAACAATGAAATACTGGCATCGATATCATACCATAGTGTTAAACCAAGATTAGCATTTAGCGTGTAGGTTTTATTTGTCAGTGAAAGATCTTCTGCTAAATATTGTCCGGATTGTTTAGAATACCTATAATTGAACGCAACATAAAATGAACTAATAAAATCCGGAAGATGAAAAGGCATCATTGGAGAATTATAATAAGGAAATGTGATGTTTACACCGTATGCTTTCTCGCTGTTAAGATTCAGGAATGTTGAAACAAGAATAGTATCGTTTTCCGTTGCCATTGCAGAAGTAAAACTTCCGGTGGTGTAATTATAAAAGAGACTAAGAAACTGGGATAGGTTGAGTGCAAACGAGTTTAAGTAAGTCGGCTTTAACTTAGGGTTACCGGCAAAAAATGTGTTGGGTCCGGAGTATTGCCGAAAAGGATTAATGTAAAAGATCTGTGGATAAGTAACTCTACGGAATGCATTAAAACCAAGGTGAAAAATGTCGCTCAGTTTATACGATACATTCAAGTTCGGAAATAAACTTAAAAAGTCCTCGCTAAATTCAATCTTCTGTGTAACTTGATTCCCTTTTGTATAGAGGTACTCGGCTCTTAATCCAAGCTTAACATCAAAATCACCCAGCTTATGGGCATACGCTGCATAGAGAGCATTTATATTTTCATTATAACGGAATTCATTACTAAGATTTAGACTATCACGCCAATCCTTAAACTGGTACATGTAATCGAGCACATCATAGTCATTAGTTCTGGTTCTGTAAGTAAGACTATATCCGGTTTCAAACCGATTCATGTCAATAGGTAATACATAATCAGCTTTGAAGATAAACGTCTTCGCATTCACATCAGTATTGCTCTTCTGTAATTGTGGAGTATTAACACGGTTGCTGTAACCCAAATTCATATTTGCATTTGTCGGATTTCCAAAGAGAGTAAGCATTGCATCGAAAGTAAGATCATTCCCCCTCTTATCAAATTTTTTCTTATAAAATCCATAGAAGGAAAGACTATTATTAGTTCCTTCGTTTTCATTTTTTCTATCGTAGCTATATTGAAATACATTGTTGTTGTTATTAACAAATGAAAAGCCGTTGCTCTTCGAATTATAGTTGTAGCCATTATATGTAGTGAAAAACGTAAACGTATTAGTTTCATCCAGATCATAATCGAAGCCGAACTTGAAGTAACCGGAATAAAATGTGTTTTTACCATCACCGTTTGTTTTCTGATAATACATCAACGGACTTGTATAAACATACCGTTCGGATTCATTAAAGTTATCCATTGCAAAATAACTTCCGTATGCTTGACCAAAGAAATTGAATTTATCAACCTTATGGTTAAAGTAAGCGCCGCCAAAACTGTTTTTATTTGATGCTGTGCTAAGACTTATCATTCCGCTTGTATTGCTAAATGATTCTTTCTTAGTTATAAGATTAAGAATGTAAGTTCCTCCTTCTGCGCTTTCTTTTGCGCCGGGTGCAAGAACAACTTCAACCTGATCTACCATTGTAGCCGGTAACTGAGCAAGCATTTCAGCCGGCATGTTATATTCGTGTCCATCCATTTTAATCTTTATCGGTTGACCGCGTACTGTAATTTTATTAGTAGAAGATTCTACTTCGACCAATCCGGAGTTTTTAAGTGCGTCGGTCACTGATCCGGCATTTCCGGGAAGACGATCCATATTTATAACCTGACGATCAGCATAAAACTCTACAACGGGTTTAATTGCTTTAACAACTACCTCCGGAAGATCAATTGTCGTTCCCATAAGTTTAATTAAACCGATCCGGGACGACTTTGAAATATCAACCGAATCGATTAATTGTGTTTGATAACCGACCATTGAAAACCGGACTTTAACCTTACTCTCCGGAATATTCTCAACGGTAAAATTCCCTTTAGCATCTGCGGCGGCACCTGCAATCTGATTACCTGTATTACGCGATAGAACAAGAACTGAAGCCCCAACCAGAGGTTCGTTTGATTTTAGATCTACAATTGTGCCGACAAGACTGAATTTTTCTGAGTTTGTTTGAGCTGAAATAAGGTTTGATAAAAAAATCAGCGAGATGAAGAATATACGGGCTTTCACTTTCCCCCCAATTTACTGTTAACGATAGTATTTATTTTGAATAGTAATTAGCTATTTCCTTTCTTAAAAAAATTAATTAATCTTTTTTAGTTCCGCTGAAATAATAAGCTATTAAACATCAAATTTCAATTTACTTTCTATCCTCCGTATCCGGTAAATATTCAAGTATATCTCCGGGTTGGCATTCTAACACACGGCAAATAGCATCGAGAGTTGAAAAACGGATTGCGCGTGCCTTCTCGGTTTTTAGTACAGAGAGGTTTGCCATGGTAATGTTTACTTTTTCGGCTAACTCGGTTAGACTCATTTTACGTTTTGCCATCATAACATCAAGGTTTACTCGTATCATATAATCACCTTACACGGTTAAATCGTTTTCTTCTTTAAGTTTTGCAGCATAAATAATTATCTCGCCCATAACAAAAATGAAAAGCCCCACAATCAAATAGGGACTAAATACAATAGATATCAACAACGAAAGCTTAATTAGAATATTAATTGTAACTGAAAAATTAGGTAATAGATCCGGAGTGCTGGAAATTTTTGAAATTTGATAAACAATCGTAAGTAGCAAAATAACTTTCCCAACATATTTAAGATGATTTCCATTCTCTTCAATGAACGGATTGTTTTCAAAAACATTCTTAATAAAAGCAGTTATCTTTTTCAGAATCATATAAATACAGTAGAGAAAAACTACATCAATTATAATCAAGTAAATAATTGTTAATAATTCTTCTGAATGTGACATCTGTTCACTGATGTCAAGTAATTTAAAAAAATCAAGTTTACTTAATTTCATCTCGCCGATGCCAACCAATGAGAAACCAATAGGAGCAATGTAGAAAAAGACTACAAATGGAAATAATCTTAAAAATAAATCCAGATATGCATAAACTGTTTTAACTGTCCAGTTCTCTTTGAATGATTTCATTTTAACCCCTCGGTTTGTTTAAGAACTTTTCTCACGAGCAAACCTAATAAAATATTTACCTTTTGTCAAGATATTTTTATTGTTTAACAATAAATATATTATGATAATAGGAAAATGCTGAAAATTCGGTTTGATTTGTCTATTTTGGGGTGGAAATTCTAATCTTTGGGTGACTTATGAAAAAAACTATTCTTTTAATTCTTATTGGAAACCGAAAAGAATCGGCTGTAAAAGTTCAGCAGATATTAACTGGCTGGGGATGTACAATCAAAACTCGTTTGGGTTTGCACGATGGTGTTCTTGATAACTGTTCGGATTCGGGTTTATTAATTCTTGAGATTTGCGGAACTGATGAACAGAATCAGGAACTTGCAAGAAAAGTTTCTGTACTCCCTGGCGTCTCTTCAAAACTTGTTGAACTTGAAGTGCAGAATTAGTGAAGCAATCGCAAAAGTAATCAATTAAAAAATCTGCGGAAATCTGTTTAATCAGTGAAATCCGCGTTCTATAATATTAAAATTACTTTTGCGATTTAGCCACAACTTCTTTAATTACCCGATACAACTCATTCGCTCTTTCGGAGCTGATGAGCAAATTTTTTCCGTTCTTAAGATGAATGTGCACGCCGACTTTCCCTTTCATAATATAACCTGTTGTTTTCAAAAGAATCGAATAACGTAATCCCCAGCCGCCAAAGTCGATTATCGGATTAAACTCCTTTATCTCGAATGATGCTATATCGCTTATTGGAATTTCTCTTTTTACAAGCGGATGAAATCGGATAAATATTTTTTCACTATCAATCTGAACAATTAGTTTTGTAACCGAGAAGAGCCAGATGAGAAAAATCATTAGCGGAATAACAACGAATGACATTACAATAAGCCATGTATCCGAAAGCGGATCTGAACCAACCGGTTTTTTCCATACTAATTGACTATAGAGCGAGTAGAGCTGAAATAAAATAAATCCAACGCAAATCGGTGTAATTAAAAACAAATTCCATTTCTGGTTAAATCTTTCCTCTTCGTAGAAGAGAGGTTTTTCAGGTTTCATTTTAGGTTATTTCTTATAAATGTTTTTGGATTAGTTAATTCTCTTAATGCATCATTTGCAATCCACTTTGCCGATCTGGAATCGATCATTTTTATTTCTTCCGCAAGTTTAATAGCATGTTCTCTGAGGAATGAACTTCTTTTACCAATTTGCCTTAGTGACCAGTTAACTGCCTTCTTAACAAAATTTCTTTCGTCGGTAGAATATTTTTTGATAAGTGGAAAGAACTGAAGAAATTCTTCATCGTTTCTCTTTTTATCGTGAACCGCTAAGTAAGCAATCAAAGAAAATGCTGTGCGTCTTACAAACTCCTTATTACTCTTTGCCCATTTAGGAATCATTTCATAAGCATGATCTGTTTTACGAATAAGATTTGAACATGATCCGTCAACAATATCCCACGAATTGAAATCCTTTACCCAATTGTTAAGTAATGTTTTAGTTGTGAGTTTTGGGTCGGCAATCATTGTTGCAACGTGACGAGCTTCGTGATAACTGCTTTCCCACAGCTTTAATGCTAAATCGTGATTTCTTCCAATTCTCTTTGCAAGCTTCCGCATAACCGGAACATTTACGCCGAATGCTTTATCAACATTAATCCCAAATCGCTTCATACCCTGACGGTTATATTCACTTCCGTGTTTTTTTAGCTCTGCAATAATTTCCTTAACGGTCACTTTTCTTCACCCAATATTTTCAGGAACGAAATTCGAAAAAGAGGAATCATTTAGTTAGATTTGATACCAACTTAAGATTTATCGGCTTTCTTTTCAATACTCATTTAACAAAGATGAGATTACAATGGAAACAAGAAACCTTCTAATTATAATATGTCTGATAAGTCAAATCATTTTTCCGCAACAAGACAATCAACCTTTACGCTCAAGAGATCTTGGGATTATTGTCGGGACAATGCCAACTGGCAAATTTAATTCCATAACTGATGTAGCCGGCGTGCTCGTTGGTCATAAAACACTTATAAAAGATGATAATGTTAGAACCGGTGTAACAGCCATTTTACCGCATGATGGAAATATTTTCCAACAAAAGGTACCGGCGGCAATTTATGTGTTTAATGGATTTGGTAAGTTGGCCGGCTATACACAGGTAGAAGAACTCGGTAATATCGAATCGCCGATTATTCTTACAAACACTCTAAGTGTTGGAACTGCTGTTAATGCAACTGTTAATTATGTACTGAATTTACCGGGGAATAATGATGTTCGTTCTGTAAATGCTGTTGTCGGTGAAACAAATGATGGCTTCTTAAATAACATACGCGGAATGTATGTAACCGAACAGGATGTAACCGATGCAATAGAATCTGCAAAGTCAGGTAAAGTTGAAGAAGGAACGGTTGGTGCCGGAACAGGTACAGTTGCATTCGGACTTAAGGGCGGAATAGGAACGGCATCTCGCGTTGTAACAATCGGTAGTTCGAATTATACTGTTGGTGTTCTCATTCAATCAAACTTCGGGCGAGAGCTTATTATAAATGGAATCAATTATACAAGAGAAATAAAAAAGGAAGAAGTTAAGCGTAAAGAAGATGGTTCGTGTATGATTGTAATTGCAACTGATGCGCCTCTTACAACACAAAATCTTAAGCGGCTTGCAAAACGATCTTTTATTGGAATGGGAAGAACAACAACTGTTATGTCAAACGGTTCTGGTGACTATGCGATTGCATTTTCAACTGCATATAAAATACCACATGAACCGGTTAATCAATTAAATGTAATTCCAAATCTTATTGATAACAATGCGATGACAATTTTATTTCAGGCGGTTGAAGAAGCTACACAGGAAGCAATTTATAACTCGCTCTTTGCAGCCACAACTGTAAAAGGATTTAAAGGAAGAATTGTTGAGGCAATTTCAAAAGAAAAAGTGAAAGAATTATTAAAGCAGTATAAAAACTATTAAATAGAAGCTAAATTTATTTGCCACTAATTTCACTAATTATCACAAATTATTAATAGCATCTTTGCGTAGATCGTAACTTTAATAATGTTTATTAATCGCCAAAACGCGAGTTAACCGCATTATTATAAATTGATCCAAACGAGTAAGAAATTCCTATTCCGAAATTATAGGAATAATCTGTAGCAATTTCTTTTCGTGCTAACAGAACTTCATCAAGCGTTGCTTTACCTCGTGGCAGTGTTAGCTGATTATTTATTTTTGAATACCCGCCTCTTAAGTCAAGTGAAAATCCTTTAAGTAATCGAACAGAAATAAAACCATCCGTACTTAATGAATAGAGATTAAAATCATGAAGATAATTTGAACCCGTTAAACGAAATCCGGCATTTCCCCATGGTTCAATTAACTCAAATGAGAAACGCAACAAGTGACTAAATAAAGTTTCCTTGACTTTGAAATAAATAGTTTCTTGTGCATACTTATTGTAATTGATATTAACCCTGTACTCAACACGGAATTGTCTCTGGTTAGCTTCAGAATATGGGAAGAAATTATATTCAATTCCCGGTGCTAAGCTTAATGCAAGATTTAAGTTACTGTAAGTTGATTTTGTCAAAGAAGACCAAGTTCCCCATGACCATCTATCGCTTATTGAACCGATATAGATTGCCGAAATGTTCTGCCTTCTGGAGATACTGCTAATTTTTGTTTCACCATAATCATAATTACTTTCGCTATAATTAAAGGAAGAGTAAAGATAAATTTTCGATTCCTCGGTTACTCTATTAATGGAAATTGAGCTTCCAATATTTCCATGTTTTGCGGTTTGTTGTCCGTTAAGCGATGTATTCAAACTTGTTCTGAAAACCCATGAATCCCACTCATCGGTGCTTGCAGACAAATCATTCTTGTCAGTTCCATTTGTAAATGTAATCTTCATCCGGTCTGCAACTGGCGATTTAAAGATATATCTGGATAATCCTGCTTTCAAAGCATCAACCATTTTTACACGACGCTGATCTTCGGAATCAATCTGATTGATGTTGTACTTAATTGTATCATTCATTCCGGCAAAATTTCTTTGACCGACAAAGAGCAATAAATATTCTCTTCCACCCGAGCCGGTTCTCTGGTCTGTAAAAAGAATGTGAATGTCGGCTTCGGTCCTGTCATTAACATAATTAATGACCGGTATTTGCTCTCTTACATAATTCAAATCGCAGCGGCAATCTAAAAATACTTTTGGTGCGCCATTCTTGACAAGACTCTGTGAGATGATTGAATCAGAAATTGTAAACAGAATTGTTATTAACAGAACTAAGTAAATTTTTTTCATATTCATAAATAAGTAATGATTAAAAATTAGTGGCGAAAAATAATAACAATTGACTACTGTAACAAAGAAAAGCCCTCGTTAGAGGGCTTAAAAATTAGTTTGATATTATTATTGTAGAACCGCCACCACTATTACCAAACCTTGGATTTACAATGTTATTATAAATTGAACCGAATGAATATGAAATACCAAATCCGCCCCAATATGAATAACCTGTTTCAAGCTGACGTCGTTGTAAAAGAACTTCTTCGAGCGATGCATTTCCCCGTGGCAGTGAAATTTGATTTCTTATTTTGGAATAACCACCGTATACGCTAAAGGATAACCCCTTTACAATTTTCCAAGAAACTGATCCAAATAGTTCGATCTCGTATTTATTCATATCATGAAAGTAGTTTGCTCCTGTCAGTGTTAAACTTGTGCTGCCCCAAGGTTCGATAATAGAAAGTGTAGAGGATAATTGCTGACTAACAAGAGATTCTTTTGTTTTCAGGAATATTGTTTCTTCAAAATATCGATTGAATGTTGGAGAGATTCTATAATTAATTCTTAATTGTCTTGCGTTTGATTGTGAATATGGGAACAGATTATATTCTATTGCAGCGCCCAACTGACCACTAAAAGAAATATTTGAATAAGTCGAGCGATATAAGGAACTGTTTAGTCCCCATGACCAATGATCATTCAGTGAAAAATAAACCGCTCCGTTAAAACTCTGATTACGAGATACACTCTTTATTTCAACTATCGATGAGCCATCGTCATACTTAAAATTGCTTTCATTATATGAATTGGAAAGCTTGAGATTAATCTTCATATCTTCTGTAACCCTATTAGCGCTGAAAGATCCGTTAAGCCAGTAAGAGTTATACATCTCCTCGCCATTAACACTTGAATTAATACTTGCCTGAAAAAACCAGAAATCCCAATCATCCTGTGGTTTTTCAGCTTGTTGTTTTGGCTTTGCGAACGAAATAATTATTTTATCTGCAACTTTAGATTTTCCGATGTAACGCACTAATCCAAGTTTCAATGCATTAACTGTTTTTTCACGAATATTATCCTGAGTATCCGTTTGATCAGTTGCAAACTTAATTGTGTCATTAATTCCATTATATTGATTCTGTCCTATAAAGAATAGTGAGTACTCGGTGCCAGACGCACCAGTTCTTTGCGAAACAAATAAAATGTGAACGTCGGCGTCCTTCCTATCGTTAACATAATTTACAATCTGAATTTGCTCTTTGATATAGTTAATGTCGCAGAGACTGCAGTCGATAAATATCTTTGGCGCACCTTCTTTAATTAAACTTTGTTCAACTTGAGAATGGATTTGAGATGTTAACAGAAATGTCAATACAAACAAAATTATGATTCTGATTTGTTTCATGATCTCCCCCATTAATTTTAGGTTGGATTAAAAATCTACAATTAGTAAACGAAATACAACAGCAAATTATTGTAATGCTTTTCTCAATTCAACAAAAATTTACCATCGGCTATAATATTTTATGAAATAATTTTATTTAGCAAAGATATTTGAGCCGAGTGGTAAATATTATGCCAATTAAGTCCGTTGATCATTGATTTATATGAAATTCAAGTTCCGAGCGGTGTATTACGTTCTTCCGCAACAATTTTATTCGGCTTGATTGACGGAAAGTTTATTATTGTAACAAAATTGTTCAATGACTCATCCAAAAATTTAACGATCAATCCATCCCAATCAAGTTCTTTGAAATCGGAAAGTTTTTGCTAATCGTTACTAACAAGGTATTTTGGAATACCTTCGTGCCGCCGATTATTAACTTCTTTGTTTCAAACTATGCGTCTTCAAATAATAAATACTCAACGGCTAAACCTTCATTTCTTTTCGTATAATTATTATTGTGTCTCCCAATTTTCTGTCAAAGCTATTTTTTCATCAGTTCCGAATAAAATAAGAACATCATCTTCCTCAATAATGTGTTGAGGATCCGGAAGAATAAAACTTTCCTGTTCAGTTCCCTCTTGAAATGGTGAATTATTTCTTTTTATCATTAGTATTTCCAATCCATAATTATTTCTTAGTTTTATTTCAGAAATTTTTTTACCGACAAAAGTTTTGGGCGGTTTTTTTTCAGTAATTGAATAGCCTTCCATTACACGAGTTAATTTATTAGAACTAATTGATTTTAATTCTCTGGCGAATCCTTCTGCAACATTGTACTTAAAACTTTCTCTGTTATAAGCAGAAATAACATCCTCTTTTCTAACTATACCAATGATTTTACCATTATCTTTATCAGCTACCGGAAATTCATCCGAATCATTATTCTCAAATAATCTCATTACATAATCAAGGTCATCAGTTGGATTTACTGTTACAATATTTTTCGAAGCAATATCGCGTGCAACTAACACTTCTCTTAAATGTTCATACTCCGTAATTATTGGTCTTATCTCTGAATCAGTAATTTTACCGACAATATTTCCTTCCTTTGCTACAGTATAAAAAGTGCCATATTTGCTTTCCATCAATAAACTAATCAGCTTAGGAAGCGGAGTATATTCTGGAATAAGTATTACATCTTTTTTCATTACTTCCTGAACGGTAATCGATCTCAATAACAGAGCTTCTTTTGATGTTGAAATACGATAACCCTGACTTTCAAGATGTTTCTCGTGAACTGATTTTTTAAGTGATATCTGCATTACCATAGTGCTTGCAACAACAGCAAGCATTAAAGGAAGAATGAAAGAATAATCTTTAGTCATTTCAAAAATTATAAGAATTGCTGAAATCGGGATTGAGTTTATTCCTCCAAGTACAGCACCCATAGATACAAGGATAAATGCTGTGGAGTCAAAATTAAATCCGAAAAGGTAATTAAGTCCTAATGAATACAAATAACCGAGGCAAGCACCTATGAAAAGTGATGGGGCAAATACTCCTCCAAAACCACCTGAGTTAAGAATAAGAGGGACAAGAATAATCTTTAATAAAAGAAGGACAAGAACAACTTTCCATGATAAAAGATTAGCAATTATATTGTTAATCCCAACATATCCAATCCCAAAAATTTCTTTGTAAAAATATCCACTTATTCCCATTACTAATCCCACTAATGTCATTACAATCCACTGAGGATATTTTTTCAAAATTTTTTTCTTAAATAAAACTTCTAATGAATTCGAGTAACGAATAAAAAGAAGTGAAACAAGTCCTGCAATTAATCCAAGTATTGCGTATAAATATAAGTGTTGATAACCACCAACGTCGGGGCTATGGAAAATAAATACCGATTTATTGCCCAGGAAAATTCTCGATATGGCGCTTGATGTAACTGTTGCAAGAATGAGAGCTGAGAATGTTGTTGTTTGAAATTCATTTAGTAAAATAATCTCTAACGCAAAAAAGATTCCTCCCATAGGAGTATTGAAAATTGCAGCGATGGCGGCTCCTGAACCCGCAGCTGTAAAAACTTTTTTACGCGAATCAGATAATCTGAATAAGTGCGCTAACTTGTTTGCAACACCGCCGCCAAGCTGAGCTGCCGGTGCTTCGGGTCCTAACGTATTACCTGAACCAATGCTAATTACAGGTGCAAAGAAATGAAAGATAGTATTGCGGAATGGAATTACTGAGCCTTTTGTAGCAACAGATTTAATAACCTCAGCAACACCCTTCTTTGATGCAATATCCGGCCACATCATAATCATTAAACTTTGGATAATCATACCAATTGCCGGAAGTGCAATGACTGAAGCCGCTCCTAAAAAGAATAATCCTCCGGCTGTTTGTTCAAAAAAAAGGTCGTTAAAAAATTCTATTGAATGGTGAAATAATACTGTTGCCAGACCTACAACAGCACCTGTAATTATGGCAAGAAATGTAAAAGAGGTATAATCAGTTTTAAATACAGCGTGGTAAATTCTTTTCGCAATACTAAAAGCTCTTGTCTTATGCTTACCAATATTTATTAACATCAACTTGTTTTCTTATTAATTACTACTTAAAATTAACCAAAATTAAAAACAGATATCAATTTTAGTAATTATTCGATACATCGATTTGTAAAAGAGATTAATAAAGCTCAAAAAAAATCCGCCCCGCTTACGCAGAGCGGATTAAGGGGAGTGTGAGGGGAATTGTAAATTGAAAAATGCAAAAGTTTTTTCCTACGCTATTTGGACGTTAGAATTTACTACCGGGTTTAAAAAATTCAAAAAAATATTTTAGGTGTGGAAATGTCGAGTGGCTTTTTTAGAGCTTCTACAGCTGATATTAGTCTTTTGCAATGAAAAGGTGGTTTAATATTATCTAATATCAGATTATTCAATAAAAAGATGATTTTCAATCCCTTTTTAGTGGTAATGATAGCATAACATATAAACCTTCGTGAATAGCTACTAATTTATCTTCTGAGTAGAGGTGGGTCCTGAGACGGATTTTAGCTTTCCCTTTTTCTAAAAATTCATTTTTAAAGTCATTCCAGACTTCGGGTGGTAATGAGCGGTTAACGGCTTCAAAATCTGTAAGAGCGGGACGTATAAATTTCATTGTCCCTTCTTTTATTACCAGTGTTCCATTAATATTTTCTTCTGTCATATTAAAATGAAGGAGACCCCAGCCGGCAAGAATTCCCATTATTGCAAGATTGCCGCCGAATACCGTTCCGTAATGGTTATCATTTGGTTTTAGCGGTGCAGTAATCCTTATTGAATTATTTGTAAGCTCGCTAATACTGAAATTTATAAAGTTGGTTAAAGGAATATTTTTTTTGATAAATTCCTCCAACCGAATCATTTTTTCTTTTAATGTATCTGAAGTAAAATTGTCCTTGAACATAAACTCTCAAAATAAATTGCGGCAAATATAAAGATTAATCGGAATGCTGTACAATTTTTTATATTCTTTTTATTGCCATGATTGTTAAATCGTCACTCTTGGGATTAGTGCCGAGAAATTTTTCCATTTCAACCAATAATTGCTCAATAAAGTTTTTGGGTGATAAATCCTTGTGATCATTTGCAAATTTTTCGAGTCGCTCTATTCCGAACATTTCATCTTTAGTTGATGCTTCTGTTAACCCATCTGAATAGAGAAGTATCATTTCCCCTTTGTCCATATTTAAAGTTGTTATAGTATATTCCGATTCACAAAATATTCCAATCGGCATTCCATTCGATTCAATTTTCGTAACACCCGAATTATTCATATAAAAAGGTAAACAATGACCGGCGTTACAAATTTCTACCCTACCATCAACCATAGTTTTTGCAGCAAGCATTGTTGCATAATGCGATGATGAAGTACTTTCACAAAATAATCGGCTGGCTCTTACCATTAATTGAGATAGAGATAAATTCATCGGGACAAGACTTTGAAACATTGCGCGTAAATGCGTCATAAGCATCGAAGCTGCTATTCCCTTTCCAGAAACATCTCCAATAACAAAGAAAAGAGAATTGTTTTTTTCTCCTGTATCAATAATATCACAATAGTCGCCGCTAACAATACCGGCAGCATCGTAATGATAGAATATTTCATAACCTTTTAATTGCAGATCATTTTTAGGAAGCATCGCTTTTTGAATACTGTTCGCAACAACTAAATCCTCTTCAAGTTCTTTCTGCTGATTTGAAGTAAGATGATCGAGGCAGACTTTTATTAACGGGTCAACAAGCAACCTCTCTTTTTCAATCGGGCCATTACAAATAATACACATTCCATAAGACCCATTATCAATTCTTTCGAGAGCCGAATCAACCTCTTGAAGCAAATTAACCAGATGCATCGGAACAATGTGTCCTGAAATTGCTTCTTGAATTTTGTTTTTCCTCCACAGGAGCTGCGATTTTAAATGATTCAATTCCTGCCCGTCCATTTTCTCTACCTTCCGTAAATAAACTTTAATTTAGATTGATAGTTAATTCTTTATTAACATACTTTTTATTTTCACCAGTAAATTCGACGTTTATACTTTCTATTTTCCCTTTATTCCAGATTCTCAATTCTTCGCGAGAACCATTCAATCCCTGTACTTGAATTATGTAATTGTTTCCTTCAATCCGCTCATTTAATATTCTAAATCCTTCCGATTGATAATTGGGTTTTGGTAACACCACATGAGGTAATGCTGCAATTCCATCCTCATGATTTATTTCAATAATAGCTTTTTGAGATAAAGAAAAGACAACGGTTATAGTTCTGTCATCAGCTCGTTTGAACAAGATAGGATGATTATTTACCGTAACACTTGAGAATTTTGTTCCAAGAGGAAATTCCGGATTAAAATTTATTTGAACCGGACTTGATGAGTCCGTTGAGAATGTAAAAATTGTTTTGCCGGCTTCACGAATCATATTACAATTAACAAAGCTATTGTTAATTTTTACTCTTTCAATATCAGCGTAATTCCAATCAGCCGGAAACCTTGGAGAAAAAACAATCTGGTTATTCAGCGCATCAACAGTGAGTCCGAGCATTCCTTCAATTGCCGGTTGCAGCACCATGGTTTGGCTCCAGCACTGATGCGAACAAACTCCCGAAGGACGGTATTCCGCACCATTTAAAACTTCTTCAATAAAACCGAGCTGCCAGTTTTTGTAAACCAGAAGATTATTCATTAAGTGAGTAAATCCTTGTAAATTATTTCCATACTTGAATTCAGCAAGCGAAGACCAACCGGTAAAGAGAGGCCAGACTGAACCTGTGTGATAACCACGAGGATTGTAGATGGGCGAATCATCTCGCAAAATTCGAACTCCCCAATCGGACGAAAAATAATTCTCCGCATAATCATCTATAACATTTCTTGATTTCGAATATTCCAGCATATCAAAATAAACAGGGACTGCCGCAAGGACGGTTTTCTCGGGATTAAATTTTCCGTCTTTCAGTTTTGAAAAACTTAAAAAACTATTCTCTTCATTCCAGAAATCCTCATTAATAATTTTCTTAACGGTTTTATACTCTTCATCATACATTTTAAATTCTTCATTATACATTAATCTTTCTGCCATTACCGAAGCCATCCGCAGCGCTTCTGCCCAGCAAGCAGCAAGATAAACTTCTGTATGAGCCGTATATAACCCGCCTCCTTCAACCCAGCCGTGTCCTACATTAGTGTTTTCGATTAAGTGATCTTTGTCGGTATCAGTGGAAAAACAAAAATCGATTGCCTTCTTTATGTGGGGCCATGTTTCTTTTATAAACTCTATATCCCCGCTATGCAATAAATATTTTCCGGCAAGAATTATATAGAGCGGGGTTGCATCGGAAGCATCGTAATGAACTGCTCCTGATGTTGTAAGTTCGTGAAAAATTTTTCCGTTGAGGTCCTGATATTTGTTGAAGAACTGTAGTTGCGATTTAACTTTCTCGAAATCACCATAATCCAGAAGAGCAAACGAACTCCACACCGCATCACGTCCAAAGTACCATGCATAACCGGGTCGTCCGTTTACTTTATGTCCACCGTTCCATCCCTTTGCTGTTGTTGAATAACCGGCAACAAGCGCTTTTCCAAGTCCGGGTGTATTCACAAAAAATTTGTCAGTTCCAATCAACGCCCATTTATATCCTTCATTAAAATCTTTGTCCGGTGTTGTTATTAGTAAAGAGTTGTTAAGAAATTTCCTGTAATAATCTGATGATGAAACTAAAACTTCTTCGGGATTTTTTATTGCCTCTTCGTATTGTTTTAATGTTGCATCCAATCCTTCGTTTGTTGCAGTAATTACAATGTCGATGTTATCATTCATTTCGAGATCATACTGTGCTACAGCCGCTAATAAGAAACTTTCCGCTGCTTTACCAACATAAATCGAATCCTTTTTCTCAAAGCTTGAATACTGACCAACTGCTCTTTGAGAAGGTTTTTTATTTGCACCGATGCTGACTGCATGATCACCGCTATCATCTTTAATAACAAAACTATTCCGGTTCATATCCCATGCGTAGTTAATTGAGCTAAAAACCTTTTCTGAATAAGGCCACATATAACGCATATTACTTTTGAATCTTACAATCAGTTTTGCAGGATAGACTCCGCGGTACTCGTAATGAACAACCGCTGTGGGTTTATCATTATGTGCTGTTATAATTTCTGTTAAATATGCTCTGCTGAATTTATAGATACGTGTAAACGATTCGGGTCGCACTTCAACTTGCGGGCGCTGATCGTTAAACCAGTAAACCGAATCTTTGTATGAGAATTGTATTCCAACCTCGTAATCACGTAAAGCCATAAATGGATGAGCCCAGATTTCATCTATGCCGCCAATCTCTTTACCCATAACAAGCATTCTCTCTCCGGCAACATTCCAGAAATTTTCGGAAGCGAATTGATTGGAAAGGATCATACTTCCGCGTTCTTTATTCCATTTTCTGGAAACCGGCAATTCCTTAAATGAAAATTGAGAATTGGGAATTGAGAATTCTTTAATGGTGTTAGGTTCATAATTCCAATAATACTTTGGCTGGTTATCAAATTTTCCGATAAGATAATTCAAACAATTTTTTGTGAATAGTTCTAAGTGCTCTTTGCTATTATTTGGTATTGAATAATAAGTATAAGCACCAACTGCCAGAACTTTTCCTTTACCGATGTTGTATTCGACAACAAGCTTTGAATCTTCCTTTAGCGTAATATACGACCAGTCAACCGCAACAACTTTTCCGTTCCGTGGTATCGATGGACCGAAGAATCCAATTTGTCTCGTCTTCATATCAGTTGTCGGATTGAACATGTATGCTCCGCCGTTCAATCCATTAAAAACAGGGTGCATTCTAAAAGAATGAAGTCCTAGTTTTCTTCCGTAGCCGTCATCAATTGCATCTACATATTGAGCGGTAGGCTTTTCAGTTTCAAGTCCAAGAAGGTTTAGGTACTTAATTGCTTCAAGCGTAAGTAAAAGTTTTCCTCCTTCGTTCACATACTTTTTCAATTTAGAGATAACCGCGGGATCAGTTTCTTCCTTTGTAAATTCTGTTGAATCTGCACGGTGAAGCCAGAGTAAATTATAATGGAGAATGGAGAATTGAGAATTGAGAATTTCTTCTTTGGTTAGAATTGTTGGTGTAAATTCTTTCTCCTGTTCAAGTAATTTGAATACTGATTGTGTCTCGGCATTCTTAGCGAAAGAATTATTTAGATCAAGGATTGCAATTTTTGTCTGCGATAGAACAAAAGAGGAGAGCAGAAAAAAAAATGGAATAAATCTTCTCATTACATTCTCCAATAAAAAATACGCACTTTGGGTTGTCTTTGCGAACTTCAAAAGATTTTCACGCAAATTTATCAGCCTTTGGCTGAGATCGCAGAGTAAACGCAAAGAGCGCAGAGTAATAAATTATTTCCCTCCAGCCGGAGTATTATCATTCAAATATTTTGTTAGCAATGTATACAAATGAATGGTTGTGCCTTCGCCTTCAAAAATACCATGCGAACGATTCGGATATGCCATCATTGTAAAATGTTTATTGTGTTTAACCAATTCATTGATTAACAATTCCATATTCTGGTAATGAACATTGTCGTCACCGGTTCCATGAACCATCAGCAAATTACCTTTTAATTGATGAGCAAATGTAATAGCAGCGCTCTCTTTATAACCCTCTTCATTTTCTGTTATCAATCCCATATAACGTTCGGAATAAATGGTGTCATACAAACGTTCATCGCTAACTGCTGCAACGGCTAATCCGGTCTGGAATAATTCGGGATATCTGAACATAAGGTTAAGAGTAGAAACACCTCCACCGCTCCAGCCCCACACAGCAATTCTCATCGGATCAACAAAACTATATTTACTAATAATTGCTTTCATTGCTTCAGCTTGATCTTGTGATGTTACAGTTCCAACTTTTTTATAAAGCGCTTTTCTGAACTCTTTCCCTTTTGGAGCCGGTGTTCCTCTATTATCCACACTGATGATTATATATCCTTGCTGTGCAAGCATAAGATGCCACAGGTATTGAGTTCCAAAAAATTGATCGAGGACTGTTTGCGCTGCCGGTTCTCCATATAAATAATATAAAACCGGATATTTTTTAGCCGGATCAAAATCGGGCGGTTTCATCATCCAGCCATCAAGAACAATATTATTTCCGATATCAACTTTGAAAAACTCTACCGGTAATCTTTTAAGTGCATTAATTTTTTCTTTATAAGATTTATTATCAACAAGTGTCCTAACTATTTTATGAGATGGCAGTTCAACCAGATTAATGGTAGCGGGGTTATCAAAATTTGAAACCGTATGAATAGCATAAGCAGCGCCATCAGAAACCTGATAAGAATTTGTGCCGCTGAATTCTTTTGGTGTTAATCTTTCAATTTTGCCTTTGCCATTAAGCGAAACTCTGAACAAATATTTTTGAGTTGCATTATCGGGAGAAGCTCGGTAATAAATCCACCCATTCTTATCATCTATTTTCTGAATATCAATCACATCAAAATTACCCGGTGTAATCAACTGAACATTTTTTCCGTCTTTTGATACTAAATAGATGTGCCGCCAACCGTCGCGTTCACTTATCCATGTAAATTCTTTTCCGTTATTAAGCCACCGCATATCGTCAACAACATCTATCCAGACGTTATCTTCTTCTTTCAATATTGATTTAATTTCTCCTGTCTTAGCATCACCAAGGTAAATTTCCAGTTTTGTTTGTGCACGGTTAAAATACTGAAACCATATTTCTTTTGATGAATCGTGCCAGTCCATACGTGGAATATAATTATTACGCGGATCGCCGGTCGTTTTCATCCAGATTGTTTCACCGCCATCGGCATTTATAACTCCAACTTTTGCTGAGGAATTTTGCGTGCCGACTTTAGGATACTGAACCGGGATAATCTTAGCATACAATGAATCAGTGTTATTGATCATGTAATGAACACCAATGCCTGAGGCATCGAGCTGCCAGTATGCTATTTGTTTACTATCGGGGCTCCATCTAAAACCATCGCGGCAATCGAACTCTTCTTCATATACCCAATCAAATGTTCCGTTGATAATTGTTTCCGATCCGTCAAATGTAAGCTGAGTAATTTTTCCATCAGAAAGATTTTCTACATAAATATTATGTTCCCTTACGTATGCAACTTTTTTATTATCAGGAGAAAACTTTGCAAACATCAATGTTGAAGGTTTAGCATCGCCGCCTAATTTTTTTAATTGATTCGTTTCAAGGTTAAGCACCCAGTAATCACCTTTTGTATTATAACGCCACACACGAGCAGTGTTGGTAAAGATCATCAATAGCTTTTTATCAGGCGACCAGATATAATCGCTAATAGACAAAGGTTTATCATTACCTTCGGGGATTAAGAGTTTTGCAGAAACCATAATTTCTTTTTTACCGGAAACAGTTTCATACTTTACAATATCTCTTCCGCCTTTCACTTCGGTTGAATTTTCGATTGTTGTGTAGTATTTGCCATTATCAATCCATCGTGCCGGACCGAACCGGTCGCCGAAGAATTCGTAATTCTTAAAAATCCGGTCAAGGTTTAATAGTGACTTGTCCTCTTGTTGAGCAATAGTTGCAAAGTTGAGTAGAACAAAAAGTATGAGTAGTAAATTTCTGAGTGGTTTCATTTGTCACCCGTTTAATAGATTAGTTGTAAAATATTTTCTCGTTTCAATTACCATGTTATTAATAAAATAACTACATCATTTATGATGTGGCGTAAAAGAAAGTTGATAGACCTTTTTGAGAAATTTGAAGTTTTTAATCGTACCCCCGACAGGAGTCGAACCTGTGCGCATGGCTCCGGAGGCCACTGCTCTATCCACTGAGCTACGGGGGCAATTATTTCTTTTTCCCTATACGTTTTGTAACTTTCAAACAGAATTAGAACAAACTTTATTACAGTATTTTATTTCAATGTTGTTCGGAAAATAGTAATAAATAATTTTTATTTCCTTAGATAATCTTATACAAAAAGCGCGTCATTATTTTATCTGTATTGACTTTCAGAAGATTTTACTAATTTATTTATGAGAATATTCCCTATTAGGAGATGCCCATGCAATACACAATGAAAAAAACAGTTGCCGAAATTATTACAACTCTTAAAAAACTCCCGCATCCGGGAAAGAAGACCGGTTCATTCTGGGAGTTTATGAAAAGTCAATTAGCCGATGAAGGCGAATGGGACCAGAAGCATATAAAAGTAATTGAAAAAGAGATTGACACATTTCTGACAAAGGTCGATAAAAAATCACTTATTGAAATGTGGAAAGATACTCCCGCCGGTGATGAGAAATTTGATGAGTCAAAAAAACCGGATGTGAAAGAAATTAAAGCTGACCTTACCGAAGAAATCTTAGGTCAAGTTATGGATCAAATGGACGAAAATTACGTTGCAAGAGATACTTTCTTTACTCACGAAGAACCAATTTACGGGACAGAAAGGAACAATCAGGAAGACAGTTCAGAAGAAGACTTTGATCTTGACAAAGAACCAGATGAAATTCCCGATGAAGAAATCGATTTTGATGATAGCGATCTATTTGATGAGGGTGATGAAGAGGACGATGATCTTAAATTCTAAGAAAGCACTTCTCACATTTCTTGTCATATTGTCACTTACGACGATTAATGCACAACCGGAAAGTCTGCGAGGATTCAAATTAAACATCCCCAACGAAGTCATTGAACTTCAATTGAATAATTTGGAATTAGGCAGCACAGACAAACTCTTTTTTCTCTCAACATTTATTAACGATACAACATCATTATGGATTAGAACCAATTTTCAAATGAGTGCCCTCTCGGATTATTTCTCTTCCAATCAAAACAATGCTGTAAATATATTAAGTCCTCTTTACCAGAATTATGAAAGTTCTCAGAGTTTAAGGACTTTAAAATCAATTCTCGGTTCAGTTTCTTTTGGAGCTACCGCATACCTGGCATATAAACATCTTAAGAAGTACGGCTTTCTTAAGAAGAAATAGTTTAAACAAAACGTAACTTTTTATTTCACTTGTAAGTCTAAATTTCTGTGTAAAAAAATATTCTGGAATAGTCATGAAAAAAATATTATTGGTTATCTCGCTTCTAATTTTAGCACAAACAATTTCAGCTCAGGTTGATATCTTTGATGAAAATGACACCACAAAATATGATTGCTCTCAAAAAAGTTTTGATCTTGGCTTCAGAAATACGGGTATAAGTTTTGGTAATTCTCCGGTTTGGAACGGATTGCGTTTCAACTTTTCGGATTGCGGGGTTGAAAAGATAAACGGAATTAATATAACATTCTGGAAACCCGGCCGTAATCCTGGATCAAAAATTAACGGTATTTCGATTGGCGCCGCTCCTTTTGCTTATGAAATGAAAGGAATATCAATTGGTGTCGCAGCAGTTATGGGACTTGATAAACTGCAAGGAATTAATATCGGCGGACTGGCGGCAATTTCCGAAGGGAATATCGACGGAATTAATTTTGGTGGACTTGGATTAGTTGCAAAAGAAAAAATGAGAGGAATAAATATTGGAGGGCTTGCAACTATCTCTGAAGGTGATCTACTCGGTATTAATATTGGCGGGCTTGCTGTAATTGCTAAAAGCAAGTTGTTAGGATTTAACTTTGGAGGTTTAGCAACCGTTTCCGAAGGAGAAATGTACGGTGTTAATTTTGGCGGTCTGGCGGTTGTAGCAAAGGAAAACTTAAAAGGTATTAACGTTGGCGGATTGGCGGTCGTTGGTGAAGAAAGTATTTTAGGAATTAGTACTGCACTATTAGCTGTTGTAGGTAATACCGAAATAAAAGGATTAACTGTTGCCGGATATAAAATTGAAACACCGGATTTTAGAGGATTTAATGTTAGCGGTTGGATGGATGTTGAAGACTTTAGAGGCTTTTCTGCGGCAGTATATAATAAGGTTGCTAATTCACAACGCGGATTAGTAATTGGATTATTTAATGTTGCTGATGAGTTGCACGGTGTTCAGATTGGTTTAATTAATATTGCAAAGAATAACAAAGGTATTGCAAAAGTACTTCCGTTTATAAATGCTAACTTCGATTGATTTACAAATTTAATTCCCCCCTTCGCAATAGAAGGGGGAAATTATAAAACACCTAAGCACTCTCTATTTCTATTATCGATTTTTCAATTATGCCAACAGCTTCTTTAATTTGTGCTTCATTAATTACAAGTGGCGGTGCAAAACGGATTATATGCTGATGAGTTGGTTTGGCAAGTAAACCATTTTCTTTCATTTGTAAACATACATCCCAGGCTTCTTTTCCATTCTTCGGTTTAATTACAATTGCATTAAGCAATCCTTTACCGCGGACAAGTTCAATCATATCCGACTTTATTTTACTTACTTCTTCTCTAAATACTCTGCCAAGTTTCTCGGCATTCTCATCGAGTTTTTCTTCTTTCAGAACTTCGAGTGCTGCTACTGCAACTTTAGAAGCAAGAGGGTTACCGCCGAAAGTTGAACCGTGCTCACCCGGTTTAATAACAAGCATAATATCGTCATCTGCAAGTACAGCGCTAATCGGCATTGTTCCGCCGCTAAGGGCTTTGCCAAGTATTACAATGTCTGGTCTTACTTTTTCGTGATCGCACGCTAATAATTTCCCTGTTCTGCATAAACCGGTTTGAACTTCATCAGCAATGAAAAGAACATTTTTTTCTTTGCACATTTGATATGCTTTGGCAAGATAACCTTCATCCGGCACAACAACACCGGCTTCGCCCTGAATCGGTTCTACCAAAAATCCGGCAACGTTCGGATCATTTAAAGCTTTTTCAAGCTCGTTCAAATCGTTGTATGGAATTTTTATAAATCCCGGTGTGTATGGACCGAATCCGCGATAGGAATCGGGATCATTCGACATCGAAATTACAGTAATAGTTCTGCCGTGAAAATTTCCAAGGCATACAATTATCTTTGCTTCATTTTCAGGAATTCCTTTTTTGTCGTAAGCCCAGCGTCGGCAAAGTTTGAGAGCGGTTTCATCTGCCTCTGCGCCCGAATTCATAGGCAACACTTTATCGTAACCGAAATATTCCGTTATATACTTTTCATATGGTCCAAGACAATTGTTATAAAATGCACGCGAGGTAAGTGTTAATGTCTTTGCCTGTTCAATCATTGTATTAATTATTTTGGGGTGACAATGACCCTGATTAACAGCTGAATATGCCGAAAGAAAATCGAAGTATCTTTTCCCTTCAACATCCCACAAAAAAACACCTTCTCCTTTTGCTAAAACTACAGGAAGCGGATGATAATTATGAGCACCGTATTTCTCTTCTAATTCAATAAAGTCTTTTGTAAGCATGTTCTCTCCAAATGATTTAATAATTGTCTGTTATGTATTTAAAAAATGATTGTCCAAAATACAATTGAGATTTTTAGATTTATATCTTACCAAATAATGCAATTTTTTCAATACCGAAATATATCGAACCAATTTCGGGGTTCCAAAAACAGGTGTTCGCTTTTTAAGAAAGGAGTTAAAAACTGGCTTAAATGATACTTAAACACATTATTTACAAATAAATTGTAGCCCGGGACCAATTTGATACCGGGCTTAAAATTCTTTTACATCCTTGTATATTCCATAGTAAACATCAATTCTTCTTTACCGTTCACTTCGCCAAACATTTCAAACACAGTTTTATTATCGTTTATCCATTTGGATACCGATCGGTATTTCATATTCTTTCCAATCGAAGGATCATATCCCGTTCCCGTAAAAACAAGTGAGCCGGATTTTTCATCAAGCTTTCCTTTCATTACAATAATTCCTGTTCCCATGTTATCAATCCATATGCTTACAAATTCTTTATTGCCATTATCGTAAGCATCAAATCCCAATCCTTCAAATGGCATACCCATCATCTCCCCAGAGTGTACTGATTTAATATATCTCCCTTCAAAAATGGTTTCGAAAGTGGCTTTACCTTCCGATTTCATCTCATTGCCCGTTGCCGGATCAACAAATGTTGTTGTGGTTTTCCAATTCCCCACCATTTTTGATAACAGCTGATGCATAGGACCGGGAGTCATATATTCAGTCCATGCTTTCATTGCTTCAAGTTGATCTTGAGCAAATAAATTTACAGCGCACAAAATAAAAACTGCTGCAAAAATCTTTTTCATTTTATTTCCCTTTCAAAAATTATTGATCAATTGTTTTGCTCATTGAGCTTTAACAAAATATAAATTTTTTAACCAAATAGTTATTTTTTTTGAACAGAAGACAGAGGTGTTCTATTTGGAATTTTTAACTTGTAAAGTTTTCTCATTCTTCTTGAAAAAATAAATCATTACTACAGTGACTGCGCTTAAGATGAAAGTAATTGTCCATAATACCTTCGACCCGAATAAATCTAATATTTCAGTTCCAAACCACGGTCCAAACATTAAAGCAATACTAAAAGTCATCTGGAAATAACCCATGTATTCTCCCCGGCGGTTTTCTGGTGAAATGGACGATGTAAAAGAAGTACTCGCCGGGAAAAAAATCATTTCTCCAAATGTCCAGATTACAATTGTGAATGCTATGAAATAAATTTTTTCCCAGACAGCCATCAATCCAAATCCGATACCGCACAAAATTGCACCAAGCGCAAGAGCTTTTTTATCATCCCAGTGTGCCATTGCATTGTTAAGAGGAACTTCTACAAAAATTATAATAACCGTGTTGATTGCCGATAGAAATCCAAAGACAGCACCTGAATAACCAAGATCTCTTACTATGTATATTGGAAGCGCGCCAATGTGCTGGAAGAAAACAATGTTAACAGGAATTAAAGATATCAGAAAGAACAGAAAAAATTTATCTTTGAAAATAGTTGCTTGATGCTTGATACTTGATGCTGGATTAATATTCTCTGTTTCCCCAATATTTGAAGCCGCGTCCCAATTTTCTAAAAATAATTTTTCGTTGCTACTCAAATTTTCATGAGTTTCAAACTTTGCAATCATTAAAAATAATCCGGCGGCTATTGATGTAATTCCATCAACATAAAAAAGTAATTTGAAATCAATTGTAGTTAATATTCCTCCCACAACCGGACCGATACTCATTCCCAGATTAATGGCAAGACGGTTAAGCGCGAAGGATATTTTTCTTTTAGATGGTTCAGATTCAGTAGAAATAAGAGACAAATTAGCCGGTCGGAAAGCTTCACTTATTACTGCCCACACTACAGTATAACCCAAAATTAAATAATAGTTGGTAATGAATGGATAAACGAACAACATTAATCCGGTAGCAACTAATGAAAGCTTCATTACACGAAGCGCACCTAGCTTATCCGAAAGTTTACCAACGATAGGCGCAGTAAATAAAGCACCGAATCCATAAAACGCCAGAACAAGTCCGGCGCTTCCGGCACTCACTCCGAAATCCTTTGCCATATACAATGCAAGGAACGGAAGAACCATTGTTCCCGATCTGTTTATGAGCGTAGCAAACGCCAATATCCAGATATTATGAGGAATTTCTTTTAGTCCTCGCCAAGGATTCATTTATTCTTTCGGTTTATAGTTCAATAAGGTACATTTATGAGCAGCAAAATACCATTTTCCGAGGTTCATTTAGTACAAAAATAGAAAATACTATCTTCTAAATAATCTTCTATTTAGTTATGTTAATAACGAAAAATTATGGGAGATTGCTAAAATGCACAAAGTGAGGATTATTCTAATATCATTAACACTATTGACAACATATGGTTGTTCTTCTTTAATATTAAGTCCTTCCGATTTTTCCTGGCCAATTGAAAACGTTTTGAAAGTTGACGAAAAAGGATTTGTTTCTGAAGACAGGTACACATTCACAATTAACGTAAAAAAGCTGTTCTTTGAAGAATTTAAAGACTCAACTAATTATTCCGGAAAAGAAATAAGAATAATTAGAGATAAGTCCGGCTATTATTATATAACGGGTAAGGATTTCAAGAACGTTTACCTGTTTTTGCCGATTGAAAACGGAATGAAATTAGAGAAAAAAATTACTATCTCAGAAACAGAAAGTTTAACGGCTCCGGTATTGAATCAGAAATCACCTAATATTGAGTTGATAGATGGAACGAAAAAATTTTTACTTAATTACAAAGGTCTTGTGAGGTAAACAAATGAAAGCAAAAATTTTATTGTCAGTGATTATTTCTTTTTTATTATTCTCAATTTCTTTAGCACAATCCGATTATGAAAAAACACAGAGTTTTAAATCAAAGTACAAACAGATAGAAGAAGCTATTAAAAATGCAACTTCACTTGAAGAGTGTAATCAAATCGGAATAAACATATCACGACTAAAAGAAGAATTTTTACAGGACAAACCGCTTTTAGATAAAAGTCTTTATCCGGACAACTTTGATGCTTCATTTGCAAAAATTGAAAGAGCGCTTGAAGTAAGAAAAGGGGATTTCACACAAATTGTAGAGCTTACCACAACCGTTGGAACGCTAAAATCAAAAGTAACGGAACTGAGCGAAAAGAATCAGGATTTGATTGGGCAAATTCGTCAACTAAACTTAAAAGTAGAGAAAGATGCCGCTACAATTGCTTCATTAGAAAAATTAGTTAATCAACTAAAAGCAAACATTCAACAACGGGATTTATTGGTTAGAGATATTGTTGATAGCTTGCTTGCAGAATTTGTAAAAGCACCATCAACCTTAAATGATGCAGAAAAACAAGCCATTATCTCCAAAGTTGACAGCAAAAACCTTTTCTATAATATCGAACGTACTATTAGTGATAACATTCAATTTATGAGAGTAACTCAACTTACTGCAGATGATCTTTCAGAAATGAAAAAACAGTATCGCGACTTCAACAAGTTGTGGAAACAAATCGGTCCAAAATTAGCTGATGTCTATTTAAACAAACGTGATAAATCTACAGAAATAGCAAATATTGATAACTGGTTTAGCGAATGGAATATGAGAATAAACGAAGAGATGTGGAATCAGATAAGTAAATTATTTAGAGAAAAAAATCTAAAGCTACTTCCGTTTAGTAGCGGAGAACAATTTACTAACAGTGCGCTTTCTTTTATTGATGATGAAATAAAAAATCTTGGTGTAAAAAGTTCTGAAGAATCTGAAAAAATATTTTATACGTTTACCGATAGTGTTTACTTTGCCAAAGTTGAACCGACATGGATTCCGATACTAATAGAAAATAATATGATGACTGAAGCAAATAAGGATTCTATTGAATCCCGAATAGGAATATGGAAAGAAAAGGTTGCACCCGCTTCCGCATTCAATTGGGTTTATTTTATTCTTATTGGCATAATAGTAATCCTTATAATCGCATACTTTATGAAAGGTAGGAAAAAACAATCTGTTGAAAATTAGCAAGTCATACTTTATGTCTTAATAGAACGCCGGTTAAACCGGCGTTTTTATTATTTATTAATATTATTAGAGATTGAATATCGGTTGTCACATCAAAAATTTATTTGTTGACTTTGTGATATTCAACTTCTATGTTCACTCTTGACGAATTCCTTTTTACACTTAAGCAGAATTCGTCCGCGCAGAATGCAAATAAGGACAACGCATAAAAAGTTACCAGCCAGATTATCTCCATACCGGTGCGAGCATCCTATTAATATTTTTACTCATAAATTAGCTTCATTTAACAACTCATTAAAATTTCTTTTGGACACTTCTTTGTGTTAAGGAGGAGATATGAAAAATAAACTTACGTTTGCTGTAATTATTATGTCTATTCTTTTTTATTCAGTTGCAATTGGTCAGAATATTAAGAAAGATATAAAAGAAGAAAAAGCTATACCTGAATCTATTATGAATATTCCGTTGCCTGGTCCTTTCCTTTCCCCACAAGAGACAAATGCAAATTTTGCAACAACAGTTTACACTTTTGGGGATATAACTGTTTTCTCTTATTTCGACAATACCACCGTAACGGTCTATGATGCAAATGGAGTTCAGAAAGGAACGCAAACATTAAACACGGATAAGTATTACACATTTAACTATGGTAGCGGCGTTTTTAGAATTATTGGTAATAAGACTTATACTGTTTTGGTAGGCGATGCTATCTCTTCAACTGTAAATGGTTTCTTTGCTGTTGATGAAGCGGGGCGAGGTGTTTCTACTAAGCTTAATACATGGATGTCTATGCAATCTTTCTCAACTCAGGATGATTTTATTGTCTTTGCCTATGAAAACGGAACCGGATTTACAGTTCGAAATTTAAATACCGGGAATATAATTGCTGCCGGTTCACTTAATGCCGGAGAACATTATTCATTCAGAAATGGCGTAGGTGTTCCATGGAATACGCCCTTACAAGTAACCGGAACAAAACCTGTGTCGGCTTTATCTTATGAAGATCAGGATTATTATGTTCCCGCAAGCAATGGAACATTTGTAGGAACAACATTTTACGGATTCTCTGCCTTTAACGGAAGTTGGACAAATAGTATTACGGTAACATCATATGCAGATAATAACACCGTAACTGTTAAAAATACTACAACGGGCGCAACAATAAGTACATTCACTCTGCAAAAAGGACAGGTACATGTAGATCCAATTAACACGCCAACATTCTGGTCTGTTACATCAAGCGGCGCCGTTTCTGTTTCTAATACTCCAATTGCTTATACAGATAATGGTTACTATTACATGACACGTGCAATTGATGAAACCGGAAGAGGATTTGGTAAACTTTTTTATATGCCAACAATTGGAAGCAACATTCATGTATTTTCTTATGAAAATGGTAACAGTGTAATAATAACACGCATGGGAGTATATACAACATTTCCTTACACATCCACTTCACAAGTTTGGACCGGTACACTGGATGAAGGTAAATATTATAACTTTACTTCAACAAGTGGTAAATATGTATACAAAATTGAAAGCACAAAAAATGTAGCAGTAATTCAAAGTAATGGGGGCGCAGGTGCAGATTTCGTTCCGCTTGCCTACTCTTTAGATTATCCTGACCTCGCAATTTCTACAAGTGATATCGCATATAGCAAAGCAGATACTGATATTCAGGTTGGAGACTTAATTACAGTAACAGTAACTGTTCATAATTACGGGAATGTTGCTGCTTCCAATGTAATTTGCTATGCATATGAGGGCGACCCTGATGCCGGTGGTAACGCGCCGGTTATTGGTAGCGGAACAATTTCAAGTATTCCGGTAGGTGGAACCGGAACATTTACATTTCAGTATCGTGTTCCTACAAGTCCCGAATACCGTTTCATAGTAGTAAAAGTTGACCCGACAAATCAAATAACAGAATCGAATGAGTCTAACAATAAAGCAACGCGTAGTATAAAACCGAATGGCGACTTATTGCCACCATTAGCAGTAACTGTTACAGCGCCGTCAAGTTTAACACTTTCCGGAGGGAATTTAACTCCGAATCCATTCACAGTTAAATTTGATATTTTCAACACAGGAACTGTAACCGCCGGTAATGTTACTGTTACGCTTGAACTTTTCAACGGGTTAACACTTGCCACAGGAACACTTGTTAGAAATCTTGGTGATATAGCCGGCAACGCAACAAAATCAGTTGAATACTCTGTAAACGCAAATAAAAACATTTCAGGATTTAATTTATACAAAGCAACCATAACAGCTACAAATGCAACTGCTAAAGTTGTTAACAGAAGTGTAAACGTTCCTGATGGAACTCCGCCGGCAGCACCGACAAATTTAGCCGGACAAGTCACCGGCAACGGCGCAGCAACATTTACATGGAATAATAACAGCGAAGCTGATTTAGCTGGTTATTACTTATACTATGGTCCAAACCAGACGACATGGAATGGTACCGGCGCTGCTCAAGGCAATTCACCAATACTCGTCGTTGGAAAAAATAATCTATCAATTACAGGGATGCCGACAGGAACATACTACTTTATGTTAAAGGCATTCGATACATCAAATAATCTTAGCAACAACAGTAATATAGTTCAATTGAATTTTACCGGACAAACAACTATTCAAAATTTATTCTATGGTAATACTGCATACACTGTTACAGTATCTACTGATCAAGGAAATTGGGGTTATGTAGCCGGAACAAATAGTTATGCGGACCTTGGTAAATACCAGAGATTTGACATTACTCAAAGCGCACGATTAATTGGTGCCTACTTCTACTTTGCCGGAAAAACAATTACCGGTGCCGCTGATAACTTTAATGTAGTAGTAAAACAAAGAAATCCTGATGGCTCCCCCGGCACTACACTCTATTCTCAGTCATACAGCACAAGTGTAATCGATGTTACTACACCCGGTGTATCTCATAATTATTTTGCTATTTCACCGGGAATTAATTTTACAAGTCCATTCTTTATTGGAATTGAATGGGGTGCAAATGTTGATGATCGCTTCGGTTTAATTCTTGATGCTAACAACGAAGGAAATGGGCAGAAGCGCGCTTGGGAAAAATGGAGCGACAACACTTATCATGCTATGGCAGATGCATGGAATAATATGGATAGAGATATTTGGATCGCTGCAGAAGTTGAAGTAGCTAGCAGCGTTAAAGATGGTCGAGATATAATTCCAACTGGATATGCTCTCAATCAGAATTATCCTAATCCATTCAATCCATCTACTGTTATCAGCTATCAATTACCAACAACAGCATTCGTTAGATTAAGAGTATTTGATTTGCTCGGTAATGAAATCGCTTCTCTTGTTAATAAAGAACAACCGGCTGGTCACTACAATATTATCTTTAATGGAAAGAATCTTTCCAGCGGAACTTATTTCTATAGACTCGAAGCCGGTAATTACAGTGAAACCAAAAAACTGATGCTGATTAAATAATGCTTTCATAATCCAATTTTCTTAAGCCCCGTTTAAGCGGGGCTTTTTTATTCACTTCTTTTTCTTCAATTCTATTAGGCATTTACGACCTAACTCGATAATTTTGTTCTATCTTTTTCCAATAACTATGGAATAAAAAAATGAGAACCTTCTTAAACCGCTCAATTAGTCATTCCGTTATACTGATCTTAGTTATATTTATTGTTAACGACTCGATTGCACAAATAACATCCGAACCACCGGCTAAACCGAAAACAAACATTGAAGATGCATTAAAGTATGCGCGTAACGATAATTCAATGCCCGGTAAATATCCCGGTAAAGTTGTTCAGGTAAATCATGAAAGCTGTACCGCAGACAACAAAATTATTTATCAAGCGGCTTATGATATGGTAGAAAAAGGAATGCTTTCATTAACCGGCGAGGGAAATATTAAAAATGCATGGCTAAAATTTGTATCACCAAATGATAGAATCGGATTAAAGGTAAATCCTGTAGCTGGGCCTCAACTTTCAACAAGCGTGGAAGTTACTCAAGCAATTGTAAAACAGCTTGAATTAGCCGGAGTACAAAGAAAAAATATTATTATTTGGGATCGCCGCGAAGAACAGTTGTTTGAAGCCGGATTTAATCATGAGAATTTTCCGGGAGTAAAAATAATTGGAACGGAGCGTCCGGAAAATGGTTCGATGTATGACGAAAATGGAAAGCTTCATAGCTTGAAAATGATTGATACTACATGGTATTACTGGGCTGATTGCGAAGAAAAATATGATTCGGCAACAATACCTTACATGGTAAACGAAGGAAAATATTCCTACTTCACCAAAATAGTGACTCAAATGGTAGATAAAATTATCAATGTACCAATCCTTAAAAATGCCGGGGCTTCAGTTACACTTTGTTTGAAGAATCTGGCATTCGGAGCGGTTACCAATACTGCCAGACTCCATAAACAACTGTGGGCAGAAACATGTGCAGAGGTTAATGCTTTTCCCCCGCTCCGCGATAAAGTTGTGTTGAATATTGTTGACGGAATAAAAGGATGCTTCAATGGAGGCCCGGGTGCTAATCCTCAGTTCTTCTGCGAGTACAAAACTGTTTTAGTTGGAACCGATCCTGTTGCTGTTGATAGAGTTGGATATGATATTGTTATAAAGGAAAGAATCAAGCGTGGCGTTCAGAAAGAGGATAATCCACGCGGAAGAATTTTTATGGATCTTGCACAAAACCTGAATTTAGGAATAGCGGATTTAGAAAAAATTAAATGGGAAAAAATAAACTTAAAATAGAACACTGATTATTATGATTTAATAAGATCAGCGCAGATCATAATTAATCCGCGGTATCTGCGTTCTATAATAAAAATTATTTGGAATTATTTATGAAAACAACCGCAAAAGTTCTTTTCCTTTTATTGATGGTAATTACTCTCAATGCACAGGTAAAAGATTTTCCTAAACTGATGGAAGACGATTTCTCCGGATTAAAAATTACACGCGAGCAAACCTTCGATGGAAACAGTCTGTGGGGATATATCAACGGCGGCGCTGATATCTTCCTTGAATATGGTTTGAACAACCTTCTTCTTCAGGAAATTGAGGTCAACCACAATAAACTGAAAATTGAAATTTACCGGATGACCGACCCTTATGCTGCTTTCGGAATCTATTCGGTTTCTCACTACAAATGTGAGGAGAAGTATCAATCCTTAAAATTCAGTTGTGTTACCCAATATCAAATTCAATGCGCTATAGGTGAATATTACATTTCAATTATAAATACAAATGGAAGTAAAGATGAACAGGAGTTGTCGAAAAGAGTATTTGATATAATTATTTCGAAAATCCATAGTGATGAAGTTACTCTCCCGGAAGTTTTTAAGAATAGTTTACTTAAACAAAATATTGAACAGATAAAATATTTTAGAGGAATCCTCGGTGTTCAAAACGGAATATCGGAATGGTATGATTACTTTGATAAGTTTGAGGGATACGAGATATTTGTGCTGCCTACAAAACTTTCCGGCTCGGCAGTAAATGTTGCACAAATAAAATTCAAATCTTCTTCCGATGCAAAACTCTTTTTGGGTAATGTTGGAATTGAGACTGGAGATATAGAAAAGATAACCGAGAAGATAACTAACGACAGCGGAAGATTTGTTAAGATGCTTAACGAAACTACGATGATATTTGTTAAGAGTTACTCGGACAGTTCTGAGATTAAAGAGTTAATAAAAAAGATACTCTAAAGAATTTCACGGAGTTCCACCGAGGAGTCACAGAGGATCACAGAGTTAAAGAATATATCTTTTAATTCCGTTCATCAAAATTGTTAGGTAATTAATCTTCTTTGGAAAGTAAAAGAATTTCACGCAAAGTACGCAAAGGATAAAATAAAGCTCGCAAAGAAAAAACTTTGCGTTCTCCGCGAATTCTCAGCGCTCTCTGCGTGATTATCTTTTATAATAACTAAGAGATTATCCTGAATATCTCCATCTTCTTAAAATATCCAACGTAAAATCCTTTCCCTTCCTGAAGATTTACAAAAGTTGAATAAATTTCTTTAAGTCCGGATTTTTCTGCTAAATAAACAAACTCTTTTACATCAACAAGTTTTATTATTGAACCAAGCTGTTTAATTGATTCATACGGAGTTTCCGAAACGGGCTTTGATTTTTCACTTTGAAGCTGCAATACAACCGATAATATTCCTCCATAACTCAACCATTTAGAGAGTTTGAGAATAGCTTTATTTACATCGATATACTCAAATACTAATGCTGCATGAATAAGATCAAACTGTGATTCACTCATCTCAAGTTGATCAATATCAGCACACAATAGATTTAGTGCGGGTAAATCCTCTGCAAACCATGCACGGCATTCCGCAAGATATCTGTAATTAATATCAACACCGATTACTTTCTCCAATTCTCTTCCGATTAGATGTTCAAATCCGTTGCCATTAGTACAACCGAGAATGCAAATTGAACGTGGATTGAACTGATCCATTACCTTTCTAAAAATTTCGTTCAATACCTGAAGCTGCTGCACGTGTGGTGCGGACATATGCGCTTCGTATTCTTCAGACAATATTTGAAGCCATGGATTCTTCATTGTTTATCAAATTATTTTTTAATTCTGATACAATCCCAATGTAAACCATCCGCACCAGTGCCGATAAGAAAACGGTGCGGTTAATCCCATACTTGTGTTTTTAACAGGTAAAACTTTCTCTGTAAATGTATCAGAATAATTATACAATTTCCCTTTTATCGATTTACCATTAACAGAACTTACAATATTTTTAATTGTCATTAAACCAAAAACTACCGGATACCTTCCGCACCAGATTGGAATAGTTTTATTCTCAACAATTCCGGGCCAAAGCTCCTTGGTTAGATTTATTATTTTCTTTTTGCTTATTTCATCAACAAGATTTTCTTCTATTATTCGCCTGTCATTGTCTGTCGCAATTTTGTGTGCTGTAGCATCAAGTCCGTATGGCGAGTTATTAAAATCTTCACCGTAATGATTAGCATCGTTAGATATCAAAAAGAAAATATCTTTTCCGATCTCTAATTTATTTTGCTTAACATAATCAAGAATTATCGATGTGAGTTTTTTACTTACATCTTCCATTCTTTCAAAGAGCATTTGAGTAATCATAATAGGAGTGATTTTAATATCCCGGTTATAATATTGAAGGAATGGTATGAGTGCTTCGATTGAATGTTCTATCTGATGAGCTTTGTTACTGATCATCACATAGTCTTTATCCATCTTCGATTTGATAATTTCTCTTAATGGTGAAACCTGAACTTTTCCATACGGACCTTGCCAGTTATCGTGTTCGTCAAGTATCAAGACATTATTCGGGTCGTTCATTTCTTTGCGGACAGTTCCATGAGTTACTCCGAATATAACAACCTCTTTTGTTCGTATCTGACTGAAAAGCGGAAAATAAATTTTACCGGCATAGAGGTAATCATCGTGAACAGAGATTCCACCGATTAACATATCATTCGACTTTTCAACTTTTACTTCCTTCATCAAATAACTCACAAAAGAATTCATCTCGTCAGCATTCCAGCAGAAACCGACATCATCGCGAATGGGACGAACTGACTGCGAGTAGAGAGTGCTGAGTGAAAAGAGCAGAGTAACCAATAATAATTTTCTCATCTTATTTCTCTATTTAATCAAAACAAGTTTTGTGCTGATAGTTATATTGTCTCCAGTTAAACGGCAATAGTAAATACCGGATGCTAACCGGCTCGCATCAAATTGACTCTTATAAAAACCCGCTGATAACTCCCCGCTGAATAGTGTTTCTATCTCTTCTCCAATAGTGTTGAATATCTTTAATGTATATAAACCCGATTTAGCTATTTCATAATCAATGGTTGTAGTAGGATTGAATGGATTAGGATAAGCGGTAATTTTGAATTCCGTCGGGATTGCATCATCAGGTTGCACGCTAACAATTGTTCCATATTTCGTCAAACCAAAAGCACTTCCAATCCAAACATTATTATTTTTATCAACAACTATATCATTAACACAATTACCCGGAAATGTGGTTGTACTTTGATAACTTGTAAAAGTTGTTCCGTTATAAACATAAATCCCTTTATAATTACCAATCTGACCGCAAAATCCGGTACCAATCCATACATCATTATTACGAAATGCGATTGCAGAAACGAAATCATCAATTGGATGTGTTGATGATTTGTATATTGTCCAGGTTGACCCATTAAATTTTGAAAGTCCGCCGCCAACTGTCTGGTTGTTAACATAATCGGTTGTTCCTACCCAGACATTACCCGAAGCATCACCGGCAATTGTTCTAATGTAGTCTCCTCCTAAACCACCTTGTGTATTGCTTTTCCCATACACAGCCCAGTTCGTTCCATCATATTTATAAAGCCCGATTCTTGTACCGCACCAGACATTTCCATTTTTATCAACACCTAATGCTTCACACGAATAGCTGTTAAAGTTATCTTGAAATACCGGACCCTGAACCCAGTTAACACCATCATAACGTAAAACGCCGGGAGAATTATATGATGTCACACGTACACCAACCCAAATATATCCCTGATTATCTACCAGAAGTTTATAAGTAATATTATCTGTCAATGCTCCAGATTCCTTTGTAAACTGAGTCCAAGTATTGGTTGAAGGATTAAATCTAAAAACACCGTTACCATAATTTGCAACCCAAACATTCCCTTGCTTATCCACAGCAACGTCAACAATTGTTTTATCCTTTAACGGTGAATTTGAGGTAGTATAGTTTGTCCAATTAGTGCCGTCAAATTTTACCAATCCGGAATAGTAAGTTCCTATCCAGACATTACCATTAGCATCTGTAGCAAGACAGTCAACATTGTTGTCCGGTAATTTACCGTTTGTATTTGCGGGTGTATATGTGTACCAGGATTGAGCGCTTAGATTAAGCGCCATAAAGAGAACAAAAATTATTATTTTTTTCATAACTGCCTCCATTATTTTATTACTAGACACCAATTCTATTATAACTTGCATAGAAAAGGTAACGTCCAATAAGTTCAATTAATAAAATGAGAATGAAATAGAATATCGAATATTTGTGAAGACTCAATAGATTTTTTTCTAAGCGGTATTTCTTTATAAAAAGAAATGATAATGTTAATAAGACCACCAACAAAATCACTTTCATAATTACAAAAAAGAGATTTTCTTTGATCATTATATTGTAAGAAGTTACTAATGATTCGTTACCTGTTCCCAGAAAAATAATCTGAGTGAATGTTAAAACAAGATTAAACAATAGGAAAAAAGTAATTACAACCAGTAGAAAGTTTAATGTATAACTCAACTTTTCTCTTGATGATTCATCCAGATCACTTAATAAAAATCGTTTGTTAATAATTCTTATCAACGAATAAAATATAACTCCGCTCCCCAATATTAAAACCGATAAATAGAATGAAATTGGTGTAAATAGATTATTCCAAACCGGAACGGTTTCAAGCTTATAAATTGAGGACATGAAAGCAATTGTTATTAACCCGAGTATTGTAGTAATCAGAGCAAGAAAAAATATTAATACTCTCTTAGTATTATACTTTTTGTACACGAGAAGAAAGATTGTACCAAGAACAATGTATATAATAAGAGAAAGAATTTCTTTGCTCAGATAGGAAGACTCGAGGTTATTAAGTGCATTGATTGCATTTAATGGATTGCCAAGATGAAAGAATGCCACAATTAATGCGAGCGCCAGAATTGCAGAGATTAATTTTAGCAAGGAATTGCTTACAGTAGTAAAAATTCTTTCATCCAGCTTAACAAAACTCACATCATGAAGAATTCCTAAAAACAGAAATGTACCAACCGACATTTGAACAAGTAGAGTGAAAATAATCAGCGGCCAATCTGATGCGAACATTTTACACTTCCTCTTTATTTACTACGCTCTTTTTAACAGATAATTTTAGCGAATCTTTATGCGGATTTATAACAATGGCCGGTTTAGTAATTTCTTTTTTGGGTAAAGGATAGATTTCTGCAATATCGCCATATTTCTTTTTGAGTTCTTTCAGCTCTCCAAATTCAAGAACACGCATGGGGCATGCATCAACACATGATGGGTTTTTACCCTCCTCAATGTAATCGTAACAAAGTGTGCATTTGGTCATTACACCTTTATCAGAATTATATTGAGGTGAGCCATAAGGACATGCCCACTCGCAATATCTGCAGCCGATACATTTATTTTCATCGACGAGTACTATCCCATCTTTCCTCTTGTACATTGCTTTAGTTGGACATGTCTTAACACAAATCGGATCTTCACAATGATTGCAAGCCATAGAGATATTGTATGTGTGCACATTATGAATCCATGCGTTTCCCTTCTGTATCCAACCACCTCCACTAATTTCGTAAACTCTTCGCCATAATATTCCATTGCCAGTATTGTGCTTATCGTTGCAAGCTGCCTGACAAGCTTTGCAACCAGAGCACCTACTCGTATCAATATAAAACGCATACTGTTTTTTCATAAATAACAATAAAATTCTTTATCAATTTTTGATAAATAAGTTTTCTGAAATCTGTGATTTTTCAATCATCCACAACTTGATCTTACCTTTGTATGTTGTAAAAAATTATATTGTTCGAAAAAACTTTCATCGAATGAATAGTTTGAAATAAACAATTCTTTTCCAAGTCGATTTGAATCTTTATTAACATTCCGCATGCCATAAGTTAAATCCCAGGACTTAATATTGGCAAACGAAAAAAGGGCTCTTATATATTCACTGTTATCATATGTAATTAACCATTTATGTCTAGTTTGTTTCATTACAGCTGCAAACCTTTCGTGGTCGAATATTTTATGAAGGTTTCCATTTTTGCCGTATAATGCGGATTTAGTAGCAGAATAATAAGGAGGGTCAAGAAATAAAAATACATCGTTGCCATCAGCTAATATTACTTCTTCATAATCAAGATTAGTAATCTTAGTATTCACCAATATTTTTGAAAGAGCTTTGACTCTTTCTATACTTGATTCAGTAAATCTTTTATGAAAAGCTGCATTGGAAAAACCACCGCTCTCTGTTGTGCCAGAAAAAGTGATTCTATTGAAAATAAAAAAGGCGGCTGCTTTTTTTATATTATCAAATGAATCTATATTGTTCAACAAAAATCTATACAATTCTTTGCCATTAGAATAGGTAGAACGAAATTCAATAATTGATTCAATAAGTTTGTTCGGATTTTCTTTACACTCATTCCAAAAATGATATAGATTCTGATAAATATCGTTTATCCAAAACACTCTTGACGGATATTTTTGTTTTAGATAAATAAATACCGACCCCCCTCCAACAAAAGGTTCTCTAAATTCTTTGAAATCTGGTATTAATTTCGATATCGAATCTATAGCTTTACTTTTACCGCCGGGATATCTGAGGGGACTTTTAATCATTTCAAACGCCTTCTATAATAACTTCAAAATTGTTAGCCCTTGCTTCAACAAAGAGTCTATCGATAATCTCAACATTTTTGGCATTAAAACCAACAGAGGATTTAAATTCTTCTATTTCCGAATTAGAGTTTTTAGAAGATATTTTCCCAGAAATGCTGGTAGATGTTAATTTTAAAACTGGCTTAGGTGTAAATTCATTATCATCTATTTTTACGTCCGTTAAATTACAATACAAAACCATTTTTAGCAGACCATCTTTTATATCACCAATACTTGGTAATTTTGAATTACTTGAGTGTTTACCTTCAATTAAATATAAATTTTTATCAACTATTGAAATTTCATCCGTAGTAAAGTAGTATTTGCCTCCAAGATAGTTTTCGATTGTGATAGTTGCTTTTGTTGATGACGATAAAGATTCTTTTGGTTGTAAAGTTAATTTTTCTCTATGCTGCGCTTCCTTAGCTTTATTTCTTGAAGTGGCCATAAAATTTTCAACACCTTTCTGAAATTGACTTTTAAAGTGTTGTATCCCTCTAGAATTATGAAACGAAACTTTTAATTCTTTTTCAAGACGATTATATGTTTCTTGAACAATATCAATTAATGATGGAAGAGTATCATTTATTTCTTTTAGGTTCCAATGCAATGCTGAACTATGATAATTACTGATTTCCAAAATTTTATTCTTGACATAGTTATTATCGAACTCTTGATCTGTAATCTTGTTTTTTCTGGAAGGATGTATAACCGCATTATTGTAATAAGCAAGAATAACATAGACATCTAAAAGACTCATTAATGAAACTGTATCCCATTGAATAAAGTCACGGTCTCCTTCTGACCCTTCATCTTTAATAATTGGAATTACTGTAATTCTTTTAGGGACATTTAGAGAATTATAAACTCTTTCGAAAGGATATGAACGTGTTCGTTTGGGAGAGACCCATTTCGAAATTCCATAGTTGTATTTTTTGTCGGATAATAAAAAACAGGAGGGAGCGGAATTAATATTAAAATCCTTAAAGCTAATCTCTGTTAAATCATCAGTGCAAATTACTTTATACTTAATGCCTGTAATCTTCGCTGAAATGTTCATATCATTTGTGTCCCTTAGATTTCTTCTTTTCAATATATTCAAGAGTAACAAACTTATATTTACCAGTCTTTCTCTCGATTATCTCAAGATTGTCACCTTCATTAAAAATATCTGAAGTTGTTTCAAACCCAATTTTCCTTCTGATAATTTTTTCTAAGTCTCGAATTATTTCGATACCAATTGAATTCCTTCTTAATAATCGAGCCACTTTCATTGTTGTTCCGCTCCCCAAAAAAGGATCTAAAACAGTTTCTCCAACATATGAATACAATTTAATTATTCGGTAGGGTAACTGTTCTGGAAAAGCTGCAACATTTTTTTCAAGAGTTGATCCGGGCAAAACATTTGTCATCTCCCAAAGGGTCTTATGCCAATTATTATTTTGAAATTCCTTTTTATCAATTTTCGAGAGCTCTCTTGTTTCTTTTGAAATAGAACGATAATCAAATTTCCCTTTCTGAAAAATTACAATGCTCTCTAAAAGATTGTCGGGATAATAATACATTGGATATGGATTCTGTAAGATGACCCCACTTCTTTTGCTTATTCTTAAATAACCATCTGGTTTTTTCCAAATAATTCTGTCACGATATCGAAAGCCAGCTTCTTGAAATATTTTAGTTGCATCGGCAACTATTGGATATTTCATTCCATTTACCAACATATCATCGATATTTAGAGCTACAATTCGTCCTTCTCTTAAAACACGATATGATTCTTTTGCAACTTTTTTTAATACACCTAAATATTGGTCATAATCCGAGAACAATCCATCGTAATCAAATGGGGCATTATAATATGGTGGCGAAGTGACAATTAAGTGAATGCTTTCGTCACTTATCTCGGGCATATCCATAGAGTTGCCAAATATCAATTTATGATAAGTCTTCATCTGCTAAAAACATTATTGTTTTCCTATAAATACAAAATGAATTTAATAAATTTTGTTCTGTACTTACATAAAATTATGCCTTCTCCACCTGAACCATAATTGTGTGCTGAGCATTACCGAAAGCAAGCGGTGTCCACTTCTCTGAAGTTAAAACATTAACACAACCCCTTCTATCGATACCGTTTTCATCGGGAGTCCACCATCCGCCTTGAGGAATATCAATTACACCGGGTAATATTCTATTGGTCACACGGCATTTCATTATTATCGTTCCCCTGTCATTATAAATCTTAACTTCATCGCCATCATTTATATTTCTTGCAGTAGCATCAACAGGATTAATAAAAACTCTTTGCGGAAATGCTTCATCAGTCCATTCGTTATTATCGTGCGTTGAATGCACCCGTCCCATATAATGATGACCTACAGCTTGAAGAGGATATTTTTTAGCTTCTTCACCAAACGGACTTTCCCACTCCTGAATATATTTTGGAATCGGAGGAATTGTGCCGGGCTTCTGCATCTCAAAAAGTGTTTTGGAGAAAATCTCAATTTTTCCCGAAGGAGTTTTTAACGGATTTTTCTTGGGATCTTTTCGGAATTCTTTGAACGCAATTTTAGGTTCAGTTACAGGAACAGAGTAAACACCAATATTACTTTTTTCAAACTCTTTGAGATTCGGAACATCTGGAAATCTTGTTTTACGATATTCTTCTATTGCCCAATCAACCCAATCTTTTTCTGTTCTACTTTCAGTATATTGTTCTTTAACACCGAGCCGCTCTGCAATATCAGAACAGATTTGATAATCACTTTTTGTTTCGAAAGGCGGATCAATAATCTTGGGCATCAGAATAACTTCATCACCATATTTCCATCCGTCTTCTAATCCCCAAACCTCAAATTGTGTGCAGACCGGAAGAACGATATCCGCAAACTTTGCAGTTGGAGTCATAAACTGTTCATGAACAACAATAAACTCGACTAATTTTTCATCTTCTAAGATTTTTGCTGTTCTGTTAACATTTGCATGTTGATTAATCAATGCATTTGTTGCAACTGCATAGATCAGTTTTATATTGTTATCTAATTTGTCTGCACCAACAACTCCTTCAGCGGCAGTTAATTCCTTACCACGCAGAACAGCTTCAGTCCAAAGGAATGTTGGTATTCTTGTTTTAATTGGATTAGGTCCGGTTGGAAAAACATTCCAGAAAGGACCACCATCATCTGCTTGAAGCGCAATTCCGCTGGCGCATCCACCGGGTATTCCGATATTACCTGTCATTGCAGCGAGAACACAACCGCCAATTACTGCTGTTTCTCCGTAAGCACGTCTTTGCATTCCATAACCTTGATAGAGCATTACCGGTTTTATTGTTGCATACTCACGTGCAATTTTTATTATTGTTTCTTTTGGAACTGTGGTTATATCTTCTGCCCACTGAGGAGTTTTAGGAATTCCATCACGCGTTCCTAAAATATAATCTTTATAACTCTCTTCATTCTCCAGACCTTTTGGCATTTGCGATGAATCAAATCCCACACAATATTTTGCAACGAAGTCTTTGTCATAAATATTTTCGGTTATCATTACATAAGCCATAGCGCTCATCATTGCAACATCGGTTCCGGGACGTATCGGAATCCATTCGTCAGCAAGTGCAACAGCACTCATACTCATCCGCGGATCAATACAAATTATCTTAGCGCCATTCTCTTTTGCTTTCTTCAAAAAATATTCGCTGTTAGTTCCATCGCGCATCTCGCACGGATTCCAGCTCCACATAATTATGTATTTGGAATTTACCCAGTCCTGTCGCTGATTCCCCGTTACATTTGTTCCGAACACATAAGGAGTAGCTTTAGAAATTGCAGCCCAGCTGTAGCTGTTATAAAATCCGAGCGAACCGCCAATCAAATTGAAAAGCCGAACTGCGGTTTGTCTTCCGTTTACCTGATTATAACTTCCTGTTCCGTAGGGAACATAGATTGCGCTGTTGCCGTAAGTGTTTTTAATACGATTTATTTCTGATGCGATTTTGTTATACGCTTCGTCCCAGGATATTCGTTCGAATTTTCCTTCTCCCCGCTTCCCGATTCTCTTTAGTGGATACTTCAATCGGTCCGGATGATACTGGCGTTTGCGGTATGCCCTTCCTCTTATGCAAGCTCTTAATTGCGGATTTTCGATTGTGTCGGTTGGGCGATCATCCGTTTCAATACGAATAATTTTTTCATTCTTAACATAGACTTTAATTAAGCATCTTCCACCGCAGTTATGTGCCGGGCATCCGGTTCTTACTATTCGATCTGCTAATACAAAAGGTTTGGTTTTAGATTCGATTGAACTGATAACTTCTGAAACTCCGCCGACGGTTAATGCCGAAGCGCCAAGTGCTGAGGACCATTTTAAGAATTCCCGCCTTGAAAGACCAAAAGGATTATTAGAGTTATCTGCCCTTTCTTTCATCTGGTATAAAATTACCGGTTAAATCTCTATGCAACATATATTTTAGAAAATTAATATGAAAGAGCAGAAATGTGGTTTGTGAGTTAAGTTTTTGATTTAGACGGAATTAAAAGAAAGAATTATCTGATTCATACAATCATCAACCTTTTCTAAGTTGATATCATGGAAGAATTCAAAATTTTTGCAAAATGTATGTTGTCACTTCGAACCCGATTTATCGGGTGAGAAGTCTTGGGGTTTATTAAGATTTCTCGGTCGTCCCGTAATATACAGGACGACTTCGAAATGACCTGTGTAATTATTACAAAGTTTCTAATTACAAATTAATTTCCAGAGGTGAGTTTGGATAATATCCTCTCTTAACAATCCGGCTCCCTTTGTAAAGCGCCCATGCCGGCATTGTCTGATGAGCTTTTGTCATCTGATACAATTGCTGTGCGCTGTTAGCTATAAATATGTAAACAGTCTTCTGCGGATTATAAGGATTAGGATATGTCAGATATAATCCATCATCATTATTATTGTAAAGCGTTCCATTCCACTTAAAGAAATATTTTCCGCATTCAATGCCTAACTGTTCCAAAACTTTTTTAGCTAAAGAATTTTCCGATGAACCGCCAAGTATAATAAGATCATTTTGGGAAAGTTCGCTTTCACCAACTTCACTATCTTTCTTAAGCGGTTGAAAAACTTCTGTAAAACGGTCTGCTACCATTTTCTGGTAACGGAGTGCAATGGTATGATTGGCTTCAATCTGCTGTGTGGTACCGTAAATTATGAGTGTTGTTGCAAAGTCATCAAAGAAATTCTGATATGTATAAAAATTATTATGCTTAACTGGGATGTCGTTGCCATAGTTGAAGATTACTTTCTCCGGCTTATTATTTAATACAAATTCATATTTCTGCTCATTACCTTTTACCTCAATAAGTTTGATGATCTTTTCACTTCCATTTTCTATTGTAACAGTTGTAAAGAAGTTAAATACCGGATTGTTTTGTTTCAGGTTTACATTCAAAGTCCATTTATCATCTGCCTGAACAACATTCGCACTTAAGTTAACGGATGGAATTTCTTCTCTGTCGAGCCACTGCATTATGAAACTTCTTAATTGTTTCCCGGTTGCTTTTTCAGCTGACTGAATAAACTGTTCATTGGTAATATTCTTCTCCCTGAAATCAGAATGAATCTTATTGATCATTTCTGAGAATAATTTATTACCAAGCATCAATCTTAACTGATGTAATAAAAACGTTCCTTTTATTCTCGGTATCTGATAATTGTTGTACTTATCATAAACTGTTCTAGCATTTACCGGTTTGATATTTCCTTCTTTGCTAATTGCATAGAGCATTCTATAATTGAGTTCTGTCAACTCATCTTTTGAATAGTTAAATGCTGCTTCAATATTTGCCGGCATTTGTTTTAAAAAATTATAATATGATGCTGTTGCGCTGACAAACCAATTTTCCTTTTCAGTTGCCGGATAAACAGTTCCTTTCCATAAATTATTTTTATCGAATGAATAGACTTCCTTTACTTCATTAAGCTGGTTAGCCGGATTTTTTACCGGTTGACTAACAACAGCTTTGTTCTTCAATTCCTTCAGCTTGTTAGCTACATAAATTGGATTTGCAACAGTGTAACCGAGTGTAAACCGCGGAAGTGCATTCGGCAAATCGGGTATTCTTCCATTCTCATTAACAAATTGTTCGCGCAATGTAACTTTACCAATGTGAGCAAAGAACATCAGGTTTTCAGCCATCTCGGATGTTGTAACTTTTCCATCGCATGCGTGCGGACGGTTAATAGGCGATGAATTCCATAAATCAAATGCAGCTGTTTGATCAATATTACCTTTCATTTCCTGATAAAAATTCCAGAATGCAATATCGCGGTTTGCCGGCCGCCAGATAATATCTGTGGGAGCTTCATCCGGATTTTGAATATATTCTTTTCTTACTTCGAGGTCCTTGTTGTTATTGTTACTCCAATAAAAATCTTTGGCATCATTGTACCATTCATTCTTAGAACTTCTCCATAATTTCCATTTGTTTGTACCGAGTAGAAATATTCCAATCTCATTTGTCTTTACATCTGCTACAAGCCAATCGTTTGTGTACATTCCGTTGTTTTTCGTCGTCATAATTTTTACAACATCATCAATACTGTTTGCATACTGTGCCGCTTTACGGATTCTGTTTGATTGAGGAATACCGTCAGGATTGTATGGTGTTTGTTGAACTGTAGTTTCGCCTAACATAATTCCGGCGCTATTCATGTAGAAATCCGCACCCGAATGAATTCCGCCGGGATACGTTTGATAAACAAGTCTGTTCCCTTCTGAAGGTTGAACATCTGCAATTACATTCCAGTGATAACCTGTATAACCGCCCCACATAAATATCTGTCCGTATACAATTCTACCATCCTTAGTTGCGGAATTATTTGCGAGGAACGCAGAGCATTTGTGCAGACGCTCTGTAATGTTCAGTTCATCTTCACTTGATAGAAAACTTTTTCCCGTTAACGGATTTGGTGTAACACGAAGCGCACTCTGTGCGTAATCGAGATCTATTGAAGAATTGATTGATACAATATCAAGAAAATCTACCGGTCGATCGAAAACCTTTGCACCGGCTTTTGCAGCTCCATCTGCAATTCCTTTCATCTCTGTTAAATATTCTTCTTCATACTTACGCAACATCATTGCATCTACTTCAAAACGTGTTCTGTTCCATCCACCCTGTGTATCCGAGCTATTATAATTTACAGCCAATTTTTCTATAAAAGTTTTTATTTCTTCAGAAAGTAAATATCCATATTGATATCCGCGCTGGTACGGTTTCCCTTCTATGTGGACAAAAATCCAACCTTTATCTTCGTATCGGAATGCGGGTCCATACCACTTTACAGTTTCCATCGGAATATATTCTGATATATCTGTTACTTCCGTTAACTCTACATCATCAAACCAGACTTTTCCTTTTGCGTTGCCATTATAACCAAAGTACAAACGAATTCTGTCTTTCGATTTTGTAGCGACAAACATCACTTCAACTTTTTGCCAGTCTTTTGTTGAACCAACCGATGGCGAACTGTTTGTAAATGGAAATGATTCCATTGCAAGAGCAGCGGCAACCGATGTAGGATATTGATCAATTGGATTTGTAACCGCATTCTCGGTTTTGATCCACGCGCTTAATTTATAAACATGTCCGACTTTAAGATTTATTTCTTCTGATGATAAAACGCTTTGTGCCCAGTCATCATGAGAAATGATTGCCGAAATGTTTCCCGAATGGAAATTGTTTTTTGTGAATTCAACTTTTCCGGTTGATTCATACTTCCAGTTTTCAGCCAATCCTTGAGAATTAATTTTCTCAAAACCCGGGTTAAGAATTTTAATCTGATTATTCTGTGCGATTGAAAAGTTAACTAAGATTAATAAGATTGCTAAAGGAGATAGTAAGAATTGCCTTCTCATCTTCGTTCCTGATTTTTTTGATTTTGGGCGTAAAGATAGGGATAATGAATGGTGATTTGAAAGTGAAAAAGAATAAGTAATTATAAATAGACGTTAGAAATAAATTTTCTTTTGAGCTAAAGGACTATCTTTTAAGAAATCCACAATAAATGTTTCCAGAACAGCCAGGTAGGATTCTTTGGTTGGTAACGAAAGTAATTTCTGTTTAACTTGAAGTTTACCGAAAGCAGCTATCTTACCATTATGATTATCCCATAATAAGTATTCAATTCCGGCATTGAACATGAAAAACGAATCCGAACCTCTCCCCATCGAAACCCCTTTTTCATCCCCCGACTTATTAAAGAATGCATCTTCAACAAAGAAAAGGTACTTTGGCATTATTTCATCATATATTAAATTCTTTATTTCAGGGACATAAACTTTTTTAGAAGTATCGCCATTCTCAGCATTAACATATTGGAATTTAATTGGTGTCTTCAGTTCTTTTTTTTCGGCTCTAGTAATTTTTGCGAATGAATTTTCCGCAAGAAGAATCGGAACATAATTTTCCAGCAGTTCAATCTCTTTGGCTGTCAAGGTTTCTTTTGATTTATTTTTTCTTTCGATAAAATCGCGAAGCTGTCCATTTTCAAAAAGTGATGAAATAAACGGCATAACTAAAATCTCAACGCCTGATTGATTTAGACTTTTATATTCAGGCGCAACAAATGTAAAACGGTCAGATGCAGTACATGATAATAATAAAACCGAAAATAGCAGTATTAATATTTGATTTCTGTAGTTTCGCAAGTTCTTTACCATTTCTTTAAGTAACGGTTCAAAAAATAGTTTTGTGAGAACTTAATAGCAATACTTATTATTAAGATGTTTTTTATTAAAAAAAGTTGCGTGCATCACTTATTTTTGCACTAACTAAATCAAGGATAAAAAGTATGTCGGTAAATTTATCAAGAACTATATTGGGATTGTGGCGTTCCCGCGAATGGGGTTATTCCGCACAGGATTTATCCGGTTTGATAAAACAATGCATTGACCTTGGGATTACATCTTTCGATCACGCTGATATTTATGGAGATTATGAATGTGAGCTGTTGTTTGGGAATGCTTTAAGAATAGATCCCTCTATTAGAAAAAAAATGCAGCTGGTGACTAAATGCGGAATAAAGTTATTGTCTTCAAAATATCCCGATAGAAAAATTAAATATTACGACACGAGTAAAGGACACATCATTAAATCTGTAGAAAAATCGCTCATGAATCTAAGTACAGATTATATAGATTTGTTGCTTATCCATCGCCCGGATCCGTTTATGAATCCGGATGAAGTGGCTGAAGCATTTAGCGAGTTAAAAATTTCCGGAAAAGTTTTAGAATTCGGTGTTTCAAATTTCTTACCTCATCAATTTAATATGCTGCAATCCCGATTGCCCTTTCCCCTTGTTACAAATCAAATTGAAGTATCTGTACTTAATCACGAAAACTTTGATAACGGCAACATTGATTTTTTGCTGGAGAAAAAAATTGCACCGATGGTATGGTCGCCGCTTGCCGGTGGAAAACTTTTTTACGACAATTCCGAAAGAACTAATAATGTTCGTTCACTGCTTTATGAATTAGCAAACAAGTATAATGCTCCTTCTATTGATTCTATTGCCACCTCATGGTTGTTTGTTCATCCTGTTAATTTTACGGTTATAATCGGCAGTGGCAAAATTGATCGGATAAAATCTGCACAGCATGGAGAAAAAATAAATTTAAGTCGCGAAGATTGGTTCAGGGTTTGGACAACATATCGAGGTCAGGAAGTTCCATAAAACAAAAAACCCCGAGAATTATCCGGGGCTTTTTGGCAAATAACAGAGGGGGAAAAATCAAAATTGCGTATTAAGTAAACCTAATACATTCATCAATTCAAACTGCTTTGTAAAGTAGCTAAACTGCGCCTGAATATCATTGTTCTGAGCTTGTAAATAATCTCTGTATGATTGCTGCATTTCAATAAATGTTGCTGAACCAAGTTCATAGTTTTCGCTTTTCATATTCCAGTTTAACCGGGCGGCAATTAAACTTTTTTGTGTAACCTCAACCTGTGTTTTAGCTGTTTCAAGATCAAGGAGGGTGTTTTTTACCTGTGCTTTAATTTCTTTTTCTAATGCTTTAAGATCCTCGTTAGCATTTTTTATCTGTACTTCTGCAGATTGCATGGCAAAATCTGTATTCCAGTTAGAAAAGATCGGAAAGTTTAATGATAAACCTAAACTGAAAACACGTCTGTTGAAAAGGTCGCCTGGTTTTACAGCACTTGTAGAGTATCTATAATTTCCACTTAATGTTGGAAATAATCCGGAGCGGGCAATTGTCATTTGATACTCTGCGCTTTCTAATTTCAATTTCTGACTTTGATAATCTTTTCGATTCTGAAGTGCTGTTTCAAAGAGTTTTTCTTGCGCTTCTTTAGTATTGTAACTAAATGTTACTTCCTGAGGAGCTTCAAAAATATAATCACCGGTTATATCAAGGGTTAGATATTTCAGTAAATTAATTTTGGCTTTCTCATAATTATTTTTTGCTTGAAGAAGAGCAAGTTCTGAGTTTGCAGTTTGAACATCTTGTGCGTACACATCAGATACGGTAATCATTTTCAAATCGAGCATCTCTTTAATTTTGTCAGTCAGGTTTTTATTATATGTGTAATTTTCTTCCTGAAATTTTAAAAGTCGTTCGTAGCTTATTACTGAGAAGTAAAGACTTGCTGTTTGAAGTACAATATCCTGCTTAAGCTTGTCAAAGTCCAGAATTGCTGAGTTTAAGTTTGTTTCTTTCTGTTTAATATTGGCAAAATTAGAGAGACCATTAAACAAAGTTACATTACCGCTTGCCGATAGAGAGTAACTTCTTGAATCGACTTGAGACGGAGGTATTATTTGCTCTCTTCCAAAGAAATCGAGCTGTGTTCCGCCATCGTCGTTTGTTCTAGACCATCCCCATGAGCCACCAATACCCAATGTAGGTATTAAATCTCCATAAGCAGTCTTAACGCTTGCTTGCTGTGTAATAAGATTATTTTGCGATTTAACCAAACTTGTGTTGCTTTGTAATGCAATCGAAATTGCATCGTTTAATGTTAATTTCTTTTGAGCGAAAGAACTATTAACAAATATCAACAAGCTTATTACAATTAATAAATTGATTTTTTTCATTCTATATCTCTAAATAATTTACAGTAATTACAAAATTTTTATTAATAATGTTATTCCTATTCATATCTCAGAGCATCAATAGGATTAAGTCTTGATGCTTTTCTTGCCGGATAAAATCCGAAAAAGATTCCAATTGCTCCTGCAAAGCCAAATGCAAGGAAAATTATTTCTGGCTTAATGTTTGCCGCTTGACTTGTATAATTGTTAAGTAAGTACACCACACCAAAAGAAAGAGCAACTCCTAAAATTCCACCAGCCAAGCTTAACACAACTGCTTCTGTTAAAAACTGAATCAAAATATCAGAAGCTCTTGCACCAATTGATAATCTTATTCCGATTTCACGTGTTCGCTCTGTAACAGAAACCAGCATAATATTCATTATACCAATACCACCAACAATCAGAGAAACTCCGGCAACGGAACCAAGCAAGATTGTAAGAATTTTGGAAGTCTCTGTAGCTGCGGTTGCCAAGTCTGCCTGATCTTGAATTGTAAAATCGTCTTCTTCACCCTGAGTCAATTTGTGAGCTTCTCTCATAATTCTTCTTAACTCTTCTTTTGCTTTGGGAATCTGGCTTGCAGACACTGCGCTTACTTGAATTGAACCGATAAATCTTCCGCCGGATAATCTTTCATGAACAGTTCTTGAAGGAGCTAAAATAATATCATCATTACTCGTACCTACAGAGGTTTGACCTTTTTCAGCAAGCACGCCAATAATTTTAAAGGGAACGTTTCTTATTCTTACCTGTTGACCAATAGGATCATCATCCGGAAAAAGATTTTTTGCAACTTCTGAACCTAAGACACAAACCTTAGCTCTTGCTAATACATCTCGTTCAGTAAAAAACTCCCCGGACTTTAATTTCCAGGATCTTATTTCTAAATAATCTTCTGAAACGCCTTGAATCTGAGTAAACCAGTTGCCTACTCCTCCAATAATTTGACCCCCTGAACGCACAATTGGAGTAACACCTGTAATAAGAGTAGCTTCCTCTTTTATTTTTTCTACATCATCAAAAGTAAATCTGTTGAACGAACCCATTCCTCTATTAACACCGCCGCTTAGAGAAGCGCCGGGAGTTATAACAATCAGGTTGGATCCTAAAGAAGAAATCTGGTCTTCAACTTGTTTTTGTGCTCCATCGCCAATAGCCACCATTACAACTACAGCGGCAACACCAATAATAATTCCAAGCGCAGTAAGAAGACTTCGCATTCTTGATTTCATTATGCTTCTGAAAGCAACCTTCAAAATATTTTTTACTTGCATAATTAATTCTCCTCTACCTGAACTACGGAATCTTCTTTTAATTTCTTTAATTCCTCTTTAGCAATAAGTCTGTTTTTAATTGGAAAGTCTCTCGTTACCTTACCATCTCTTAACTCGATTATGCGTTTTGCAAAAAGAGCAAAATCCCTTTCGTGAGTTACTAAAACTATTGTTATGCCTTCATCATTCAATTCTTGAAAAACAGAAAAGACTTCAACAGAAGTTCTGCTATCGAGGTTACCGGTAGGTTCATCTGCAAGTATCAGAGATGGCTCGTTTACAAGCGCACGTGCAATTGCGACTCTCTGTTGCTGCCCACCGGAAAGCTGACTTGGAACGTGATGCATTCTATCGCCCAAGCCAACGCGTTCAAGCGCTTTCTTTGCCTTTTCAACGGGATTCTTAAATCTATGAGTTCTATCATATAATAGAGGAAGTTCAACATTTTCCAAAGCTGTTGTTCGCGATAACAAATTAAATCCCTGGAAGACAAAACCGATTTTATGATTTCTTATTGCAGCGTATTCATTTGGAGTAAACTTACTTGTATCCTGTCCATCAATATAGTATTCTCCCGAGGTAGGTTTATCAAGGCACCCGAGTAAATTCATTAAAGTCGATTTACCTGAACCAGATGCCCCCATTATTGCAACAAACTCTCCTTCGTCAATACTGATATCAACTTTCCGCAAAGCATGAACTTCCACTTCACCAATAGAATAGGTTTTGGATAAGCCGGAAGTTCTGATAATATTTCTAGCCAAAGTGAACCTCCTTAAAATCCTCGACCAAAACCCGGCGGTCTGTTCTGTTGTGTTGGATTCAATGGATTTGTTGAAGCCGTTTTGGTTTCTGGTTCAACAATACCGGTTATTAGTTTCATTCCTTCTTTAATATTTCTGCTTCTTACAATTTCAGAATTCTTTCCATCGCTAATTCCAAGGAATACCATTCCCATTTGCAGTTTACCATCGTCATCAAGATACCAGACTCTTCCAAAGTTTCTGTTACGTCCTCCACCTTGTTGATTACCTCTCATAAAGTTCATTCCACCACCGTTACCAGAACCCATCTGACCTAATCCCATACCCATTCCCATACCTTTATTCTTTAAGCTGTCTGGCATCTTTTTAATTTGTTCTTCCATTCTCTTGGTATATTCAGCCAGCATTTCATCTGGCGGTGTAAAGCGTAATGCTACGTTTGGTACGATAAGAACATCATCTTTCTCTGCAACAAAAAAGTCGACTGTTGCAGTCATACCTGGTAACAAAAGTCTTTCTTTATTGTCTGCTTTAACAACTACAGTGTAATTTACAACGTTTTGAATGGTTTGAGGACTCAGTCTAATTTGAGAAACTTCTCCTTCAAACTTTTTATCCTGGAAAGCTTGAACTGTGAATTGAACTTTCTGCCCGATTTTAATTTGTCCTATATCGCTCTCGTCAACATTCGCAAGGATTCGCATCGAAGAGAGATCTTCTACCATGGTAAATAAAGTCGGGGCGGATAAACTTGCCGCAACTGTCTGTCCTTGTTCAACATTTCTGTTAATAATTTTTCCGGATATAGGTGCTGTTATAAAAGCATATTCAAGATTGGTTTTTGCTTTTTCTAATGCAAATTCTGCCGATTTAAGTGAGGCGAGAGCTGTTTCTATTTGAGTTTGTGAAGTAATAAAATCAAGTTCGCTTATAAATTTCTTCTCGAAGAGCCTTTTGTTACGTTCGTGTTTCGCAAGCGCTTCGTTGTACTGAGCTTTTGTTCTTTCGAGAACCGCTTGCTGATCTCTTACCTGAGCAGCAAGTAAAGTTGTATCTATTAGTGCAAGAAGCTGACCTTTCTTAACTTCATCGTTAAAATCGACAAACAATTTTGCAATCCTACCAGATACTTGTGTACCCACCTCGACTGTTGAAAGAGCTTCAAGAGTACCTGTACTTGTAATCGTATTTACAATTTTACCTCTCTTGACCTCTACAAAATTGAACTTGCTTTCTTCAGAGCTTCCATTGCTAAAAACAAGGAAAGCTGTAACAATAACAGCAATAGCAATTATTCCATAAATAAAATATTTCTTTTTCATACAATGCCTTATATAGAATTATTGATCAATTAATTACCACCAGGACGCATTTGTTGTCTTCTGGCTTGCATTTCTTCTTGATATTTTTTGTATTCTGCTTTCTGTTTATCATTTAAAATCTTTTCTATTTTTTTATTTGTTTCTTCTCTTAATTTCATCATCTGCTCTCTCATCTGTTCCCGGTCACCTCCACCACTGAACATACTTTGCATCTGTTCTGATTGTTTTGTGAAAATATCTTCTACTTGTTTTGTCTGTTTTTCATCAAGTTTAAGTCTTTCTTTTAATTCTTTTGCTCGTTCTTTTGGGTCGAACCGTGGTTGGGCAATTACAACTGATAAAGAAACTGCAAAAAGTAAACCGAGTACAAATAATTTACGTAACATTTTATTCTCCATTTTTTAATAATGATAAATAAAAACTTTGTTTTATTGAGCGGTAAAATTAATGGTTGTTCTTTAATTAAACTACATTTTTACCGATTAACTACCTATAAAGACAAGAAATTCATTTAACGGGTTTAATATAAAACGAGAATAATTAAAAAAATAATGAAGAATTTATGTAGTATAAAAAGTTAGTTTGACAATATTGAATACTAAACGAAATTCTACCTCAATTTTAGAAGTGGCCTAAATAAATTGCATTTATGGTCAATAAACTAAAGATTCACCCAAAATTAACTAATGTTTAGGCTAATTAATCAATGAACTTAAAGTAAAAGAAAATTGAATAACAAGTTCGGTATAAAAGCGAGTGAATTTTAGTTGAAAGGAAGTTTATTTTCTTCTTATGCCTATTTGAAATATTATTAAATAGAGTAATAAAAATGAGTATAAATTTATCACAAGTATGTTAATAAACCCGAATCCGAAGACGAATAAAAAACTTAGTATTATAAGAAAAGTGTTGATGTATATTGCTAGTAAAAACGACCTCAGTCGTAAAACAATATATTCATCCTTTTCTTCCTTTTCCTTTGCCAGGGCAGTAAAAAATAATCCGATGAGAAGTAGAAGACCAGGGATCTCTTCACCGAAATTATTTGTAATAAAAGTAAAATACTTGGACTCTAAAAAAGAAGAATAGACCGTGAACATTGTTAAATCAAATATCTCAAGCTTAATTCCGTAATAGAACCTTATTATACCCAGAATTACTCCGGGTATAATTAGTCCTATACCTATAAACCTGAATGGGCGGGGAAGAAGCAACAATCGATTATTCCTGATAAAAACTGGCTCCTAACTATTCTGAGAAAAAATATAACTGCTTATTGAAGTACCGTCCTCTAAAATTATCTCTATATAAACTAGTCCAAACTTATGATTGGCTTTGTAAATATATTTTCTTATTCCCGGTATTGTCGAATTCTGTTCTACGGTCACGACTTTTATATTCATGTATCCATACGGGAAATCATCTACAGAAGATCTATGTGTTACCTTTCTTGTGAGTGTCTTTCCGTCTGAAGTAGTTTGAATATATGTATCACCCACCTTTGCATCATATTTTGCAATTGTGTGAAGCTTCCCCTCAAGTGTAAAATTCTGAATTCCTTCAGAAGTCGACTTCATTTTAATTTCTGTATTTATTTTACCAGAAGCATCGGTTACATTAACAGGAAGTTTCTTTAAGAGATCCTGCACTTTTGTAGACGTTCCAGGATCGGCTTTAATACTCACAGTTATCACACCACCTTCACTTTTTGTTATCTTGATCTCTTCATTTAAGGGATAATCCTGCGTCCCTAATTTTACAGAAGTTGTGAATTTGTTGCCGACTTCATTTAGCGGAATTTTTGTTTCACCCTTTATTTCATTTGGATCGGTTTTTTGTTCAGGTTCAACAAGTGTTTTTAACCAGTCGCATGACATTAGAGAAAATGCTAAAAGTGGGATTACTAATATCTTAAATATCTTTTTCATCGTATCCTCCTGGATATTTTAACTTTCATCTAAAACTTAATTAACACAAAATCGATATTCAATAAGCAATATTTCCTTTTTGACTGGTATATATTCATAGTTAGTTGAAATTGGGAAAAAGAAAAAGAGACTCCAAATAATTTATTAATATTGTTTTAGCAAATAACAAAAATAAACTAAGAGGCGTCTCTAAGATCTAAAATAGTAAAATGTCGAAAGAAAATCTCGAGTGGTATTTAAGTCAGCCAATGGATATAAAATATGAGTTATTCCACAATTTTATCGATGTAGCAAAATTAATTTACAATCACAATTATTTGTTATAAAATGTTAATCAGTATTGGTTTTCTAATAACTCCCGTTTACCCGATACATCATGTGATTATTAATATAATTAATGATTCGGGAACAACTAATTAAAATATTGTAAAAGCGTCTAATTGATTAACATTAATCGGAAAGTTCCTACCGTGAATGTTTGTGAGAATCTAATGCTATATCAAGAAAGATTTTGAGTATTATTTCTCAATGGTATAATTGATCACTAACCGGTTGTTATTAAAATAGATATTAATACTTTTTCAAAAGATGGAGGTAAAAAGTCAATCTTAGTTGAGATTGACTTTATACCATTTATCACTTGTATTATATTTTAATATTTTATTTACTAATCCCATATGGCACCTTAATTTATTAAAACCCAACTGCCTTTAAGTTTTCACCATTTGATTTGTAAAACCCGTTATAAGTCAAATTTAGATAATCCTCAAAATCTTTTGCTGTGATACTTCCTTTATTCTTCTTAACACTTTTAAGCTGCTTTATAAAACTAACAATATATGCACCGGTTACTTTCTTCATGGCAAATGAGGATAAAAGTTCTGGAGTGAAAAAACCAATAATCTGTTCATCATCGGTCTCACGTAATATCAGTGATAAATAATTACTTGAATTAATTTCTTCAATATCTAGAATTAAGTCAAACCGACCGGGTCTGGAAGCCGCGATATCTACCATCTTCTTATCGTTTGTTGATGCAAGCACAAACAAATTATTCTGAAAATATCCGTCCATTACAGAAAGAAAATACTGTAATTCTTTCTTTTTGTAATTTCTTTCACGATCAGAGAAATAAAGATCCAGATCGTCTATTACTAAAAGACATTTCTCAAAATTACTGCAAAATTCAAATACCTCATTAAATGTAATATCCCTTCCGTCGCCTCTTCCTACACAATTCATAATAAAGACAGTTATTTTACCTTTAGTTTCTTCTATGATTGCATTAATTAATTGGCTTTTGCCTGTTCCGGGAGGCCCATTCAGTAAATACTTTAATGGAGGATTATCATCATCCATGCTTTCAATTGCATCTATAAATCTTTCGAATTGCTCTCTCTTTAGGGGAGGGATGAAAATATCATTAAGATTGACCTTCTTTATTTCTGTTATTTTCAAACATTCAATCAGATCCTGTCCGAATGCCGGACTTTTTTGAATAGTTATAATCTTATTATTAAAAAAGGAATTCCGAAGGCTCTTTTCTCTCAATTCTTTTATGAAATCACTGCAATCCATCGAACCGTCATGAATATCGGCAAGAGTAACATAATTAATTCTAGTTCCCAACCTTGGTTCAACATTCTCAAATATCACTTGAAAAGTGATATAGTAGTTTTTGCCATTATAATTTATCTGAACCATATAGAGCGGATCGAGGAATAGATATCCCAAAATATCTTTACAATAATCGATATTAATTCTGTTAAAACTAATCTCGAATCCCGAGCTTGAACTTAAGAATTCTATTACCCGAACTGAATCATCCTTCAACTGCTTAGTGTAAAGCCGAAAGAGATAATTCAGCAGTTCATTGTATTCCAAAGTCGAGAGTCTTTTTCTTGCCATTCTATTAACCCTTGGCATTTCTTCATCTGATGATAAAATTTTATTCAACTCTTCATCTGTTATTCCGTCATTGTTGTTAAAGATAATTTCTTCCATACTCTCCTCCTTTTTTAGCTGCAAATTATGAGCTATAAAAAAGAAAGTAGTATCATTAAATGATAGTTTTTTATTTTTAATTAGTATCATCAAATGATACGAAGAGAACCCATACTTGTTTTATATTCAATTATGGAAAACTTGATTCTCTTTTTAATTCTTTATTATGTTTTATTCGGCAATAATAAGCATGAAGGATGCAGATGCTTTAACTTACTTTTCTATTTACTAAACCTTTTAATATTTATTGCAATGAATTAAGCAATGCATAAACTCGATAAGATAAAACCAAAATCATTTTTTGATCAGTTCTCTGACTCCAAAACATTTGAGTTCGTCCGTGAGGATTATAAATTTATAATTGTGGGTTATCCACATTGGAGGGCATTTATTATTTCGTTCGATGAAAAATTCAGGATAGAAGTATATCCTATCATCAACTTAAATAATCGCACGATTGAGATCCCCGAGAAAGAGGATATTAATAAAAAGAAATCACTTACAGACACAAACGAAAATCTTTTCGATAGAGGATTATCTGCTAAAGATGTAAAAACTCAAGCCGACTTCTTCGACCATGTACCAAAGGGGATTGCTGAATATGCAGTTATTTATAGAGATTCACACTGGGAAATGCTTAAAGCCCTCACATATTTCGGTAATAATTTTCGGACACTATTAAAAAACAATCCGGCACTCGGTTATCTGATCGTTAATTTAGAGAATCTTAATCCTTCCTACTCTTTCTACAACCACCTTGCTTATATAGAGCACCTGATCACTGATAAGCAAAAAGAGATTTTGGCAAGGGCGGGATTCCCCGGATATGAACGGCTTGTTAAAGTATTTTCTAAAATAGAACCACAGCAACTGGTAATAAAACATCTGAAGGATTTAAGGGATTCTCTCCTAAAGAGCAGCCCCAATGCTAAAGAGCGAATTCTTAAAATTCTCTCTCACTCCAATCCTATCAATACAAAGCTTTTGGAAATTGTCTCGGCCAGCAAGGGAATTATTGAATTTCTTTCTAATAAAGGATTAGATGAACTTATTAATTCCGATAATTATGTTTATTACATAAAAGAAATAGAAAAAATAATAGTTCGGTCAAAGAAATGGAAAATAGAAATACCTCAAATTGATAAGCTTTCACAAATAAAATCTATTTCAGAAAAAATTAAAGACAAAATTCTTGTACTCAAAAAAGGGAGTGAATTTCCACCGCCTCCTCTACCTGATAATGAGTATATTATTGCGTTGAAAAATCCTTCTGAAATGAGATACTGGGCAATTAGGCAGAGAAATTGTATTAGAAACATTATAGAAGAGGTCAAACATGGAAGGTGTTATTTCTATAAAGTGGTTTATAATGGTGAAGAAGCAACGCTAAAGATTAAAACTGGAAGGACTGGAATAAAGATGGGAGATTTGCTTGGGAAATCGAATAGAAATGTATCTGAGAGTATGAGAGTATTTGTTAGCGACTGGTTTGTAAAAAACACCAAATAATTAACATCCTTTTTTCATGGACCTAAATAGCATTAAATAATTTTTCATTTATTACTCATTTTAAAAATAGAGAAAATTGGGGAGGACTCTATACTCATCTTAATATAAAAGAAGACCGTTAAACAGTAGTTATTAAAAAATTACAATATCTCGTTTTATATTCGCTTATTATTCTATTATTTATTGATTACTTTAAATCAACTCCCCCTTGTCTTAATGCTTCTATTATTTTGGTATTATATTCTTCTTCTGTTAACTTACCATCCGAAGCTTTAATGTCAATTTGCAAATGTTCATATTTGGATTGAAGAAAATTAAGTAATCCCATCAAAGAGCTAACCTTTCCTTTGGGAATCTCAAAATTCAATGATAACTGCTCATAAGATGTGCCTTGTGTATGACCATTAACTCCTACAGTTCCACCTTTTTTCTGTGTAATTTCTTCTGAAGCATCAGTTTTTGGGGAAGGTTCTGTGGTAACAATTTCCTCGTGCTTTTTTAATTGCTCTATGCAAATAGAATCTTTTATAATTATCTCATTTGAATCAAAATACACAGTAGTACCGTTCTTGTAATGTTTGCAAATTGGACTATTTCCTTCGAGGACTCCAATTCCAAAAAGACCTTCTCTTACGCCTTGTTCTATTGCATTCTCGAGGACTCTTCTACTTGAAATTCTGAAAAATCCCGGAACTGTTAAGCAAGATGTGTAAATTGACTCTGTTGATATATAATCATTATCCTTCAAAAACTGAACCTTTATGACATTGGGTGATAGCTTTTCTAAAATTTCTTTTTCAGCTAATAATTTTTCATAAACTTCATCTGATAAAGTTTTGTTATCACCATAAGTTGGAACTCCTAAATCTAATATCTTATAATCATCTTTTGATGGTATAGCTACCAGACGATAATATTTCCTAAGTGATTCAAATATGTTTGAATCAATTTTGTCCAATTCCTTTTTAACATCTTTCTTTTGATCATTAGATAGATTTAAGTTAGGTGCGCTGAGAATGTTTTCATAAGCTAATTTTCTTTTTATCTGGTGTATAAAATTTCCTTTATCTAAATCAGATGGATACAAAACAAAAACCGTATTGGATTTTGTCCTTAAAGATGCTCCCTTTTTCTTGATTATCTCTTTTATAAGCTCTCTGTTTTCATTTTTTATAATTACTAACTTTAAATTATCATCATCAGCTACATTATTTGATTTCTCTTCCCAGATATAAACTTTGAAATACTGACTTTTAGATTTTTGTTTTAACAATTCCAACTCATAAGCTTCAACATCAGCATCTTTAATGTTTTCCATATAAGTAAGAAGAATCTTGTTAATATTTGGCATATTGGAAAAGAAATATTTGTCATTAAACTTTTGAATGAAAAACAGTTCCTGCTCAAGTTGATCAAACACAGAGTCTATAACTGCGGAAACAATATCTAATGGTGCAGCAGATCTTTTTATTTCAGGTACTGTTGCTCCTTTTATCGGACCACCTGAATGCGAAAACATAAAAATCGCTGTGGCTGTCCTTGTACCTAATGATAAACCCTGATAAGCATTACCTAATTTTGTATTTACTTTAGCTGAACCAGAATTTGTATCAGTAATATCAGAAGCGATAACTCCATTAAAAGCTGATTCAATATGCTTAAGTAATTCTTGTCTGATTTCTTGATTAGATAAATCAAAATCTGCTAAAGTAATGTATGATTTCGTTGATGTTTTTAATGATGCAATTACCTGTGCTAATAATCTGAGAACACCTCTGGTTCTTTGAAAATGCGGAAATGTTCCCCATCGCTTGTATAGAACATCTATTACATCGGGAATAAATGGATAAGAAGCTAAAAACTGGTCTCTGTATTCCGATGGCTGAACATTGTTTGGCAATAAATTTTCTTTCTCTAAATAATCAACATAAGATTTAACTACTTTTTCTGCTTCCTTTTCATCAACTGATGCAAATAACCTCCTTCTTATGATTTTTGTTATTTCACTATCTTCAACCGGAGTATAAATTTTTTCTAACCTACCCGAAACTTTCTGAAGTTGATGATATAGTCTCTCTGCATTTTCATCATAATGTTCCGGAACACTTGAAGGTAAAGAAAGCAAAAGAACAGAATTTGGGATTTGACTTATAGTTTCTGTCAATGCTTGCATAAATGCAATTGACTGTGCAGCAAGGTTTGATGCTTCAACTTTTACTGCAGCTGCTCTTGTAATGTATTGTAATACCTCATCCATCAGTATTACAAGCGGTTGATGTGCCGAAAGCAATTCTTTTAATGCTTCTCCACCGGGAGCGTGTTTGTCTTTAAACTTTGTAATTTTTCCGGTAAGTTGTTTTTCAATTAAGCCCCAAAGTGAGTCTGTGGCTTCTATTTTTTCACCTACAATTACAACTTTATTTGCTTTCCATTCATTTGCTTTATGATATAGTGCTATAAGTGAGTGAGTTTTACCTCCGCCGAATGGTGTTTGCAACTGTATAACAGGATCTCCACCTTTACCAGTTATTCTTCTTTCCACAACTGACAGAAGATTCTGAAGCCCATTAGTTAAATAAGTCTTCTCAAAAAATATTTTGCTATCTCTGTACTCATCTGAACCCTTATTAAGACTTACCTCGTGCAAATCTGCAGCGAAGACTTCGAGTGTTAGTCTGCCTTCTAAAATGTCTTTGTGTGGAATTGCAATTGTATGAAATGCTTTCATATTAATACCTATTCTTTAATTTCGTTGTGTATTGTTTGCCAATAATAATATGCTTCTGGTAATATTTTTCTTAAGCGTTCTAATACCTTAAATTCTCCTGTTAAACTGTTGTTATTTATTCTTAAGATTTCATAATGTTTATGCTGGTTAAAATTTATGTCGCTTTTGAGCGATGATACTAAAAAAGCTACTCTTGATGAGTAAATTTTAGTTTCTTCCAAATTATAAACCCCTCTCAATAAATGCGAACGAAGTGCTTTCATACCCTTTAAGAAAAGTTCTGTTATTTCATTACTAACGCCACCTTTTAAGTTAATTTGTGAAATTAAAAAAGAGATTTTGTAAATATCATTTAGCACTTCATCAATAGAAAAATTACAGTTTAAGTATTGCGATTGAATCCTTACGAAATTATTAAATGATTCTCTTATTTCATCAATATCATCTGCAAAATTGAATAACTCACCAATATCAAATAACTGTTTGTTTATCTGCATTTCTTTGTCTATCCCGAATTGAATACCAGTAGTATTTGGAGCAAATGCTGTTAGCTTATCACCAATGATTGAATTTATTGTCGGCAAGTTTATTTTAACTTTTGAGTCCAACAATACTAAATCTGTATTTATCTCCTTCCGGAATATTTTAGGGTATGGATTGTTTTCAAATAAAGTATCTAACAAGATATATGATTTCGTTCCCGGATTGATTACTGAATTAAAAAACAGCTTATAATGTTTTTTAGGAATATTATTTTCTGTTCTTGGGTCTTCAACCCAATCAAAAAATTTTCCCTTCTTTTTGATTTGTTCTAATTTGTTCTCTAGTTTCTCTTTAGAAATATTTACCGAAATATCTATATCAATTGATAATCTTTTGGGCTGTGGAATTAATAACAGTAAAGATGTTCCTCCTTTGAAAATAAAATCTAAATTCTCTTCTACTAATGAAACCAATAGTTCAAAAGCATATATCGTCTTTTCAAAAATTGTCGGGTCAACAACCGGAAATTCAGATTTAATTTTTTCTAAATATGACTTTGTAAAACATTCAGCTATTATCATAATATAAATTCAAGTGTACCTATCCCACATTTAGACTTAAGGTGGGATTAGTATACTTTTCTAATAATTCTCTTATTTTTGTTAAAATTTTTCTCCTCTCCGCATAATCAAGTAAATGGCTGATATTAATTCTATAATTTGATAAAAAATAATCAAATACTTTTTTATACTCTGATAAATCAATTATATCCAATCTTTGTGTTTCTATGTATAAATCAATAAGTATTTTCTCAATTGTGGCTACTTTAAACGAGCTTAGTTTATGAATAATGATTGGACGAAGAATTATTGTTTCTGTTGAGTTAAAAGATATTTTTTCTAAATCACTTTTTGATGGATTTAATATTGCCTGAATACCAAAATCTGATGCAAGATAATCTCTTAAAATCATAAGTGCATCTGATTCAGAATATATGAAAGTATAAAATCTATTTTGTGTATGGTGGAAAGAAAAATTTATTTGCTTTGTTGACCAAATAGAAAAATTAAGGTATGGATATTTTCTGTTTATTTTCTCTACTAAAATATTTACTTCTTCATTCTCAGCTTTAAACTCGTTAGGTAAATGCGAATAATAACCTCTTCCGGCGTTGTAGATAAAACCTTCTTTAGTCAATTGCCCTAAATATTTTTTTATTGAAGAATCTGAATAATCATATTCATTATTCTTTAGATATTCCTTAAGCTGAGATACAGAAAAATAAATTCTGTTTTGAGCAAATTTTTTTATTATGTTCTTTAAGGTGTTTTTCAATCTAATTACCTATAGTTTTTACAATGTAGAATGTAGAATGTATAATTAAGAATTAACAATTAACGAATAACCATTAACCAATAACTCGTTACAAAATCAGGCTTTAGACTCATTTAACTGTGTAAATCCGCATAATCTGCGTTATCTGCGTTCTATTTTTCTTCAATCAAACAATCCTTTATCCCTATCATCCACAGAATCCTGAATGATTTTCTCGCGCAAATTGAGAAATCCTTCCAACGCTCGTTTCTCTTTGTTATCCGGGGGCAATGTTTCAGCTATTGCCTGAGCAACCCTGTAAAACGAGTCATTTTTTGCAAAGCCGGTTTCATTCAATAATTTCTGTAACTCTCTTCTCTTGCTCTTTTCCCATAATTTTATAGCGTGATGTAACACATCAATTAACTCATCTGAGCCTTCCAAGTCCTCAATTTCTCTATCGTGTGGACCAAGTATATTTACAAACTCTTTTTCTTTTTCTATAAATGTTTTCTTTCCAAAATAATCAGCCAATTCAAGATGGCAACTGCGTGCAATTTTGTTCGCTTCATCAAATGGAATTTTTGCAGATTTGAACTCCCAGCGACAAAGAACATAAAACCTTGTTAAGTCAGAAATTTTTGAAGCAAAACCATTATGCAATATCTTTTTAACTGCATAGTTTGTAACAATTATACGAACATCCTCGAGCAATTTATCTGCTCTTATAATGTTGCCTTCGTAGTCCATTACACTTTCATATTTGCCAAATACTTCTATTGCAGAGCCAATTGCCGAAATAAAAAAGTCTGCACCACTTATACCTTCTTCCCAAAGGTTATCAAGCCGTTCGGTAAGATAGCTTGCTAACTCTTCCTTTACATTGTTATAAAATGCCGTTGGCTGTCTATCTATTTTACGGGCAACAATATAAATAGAAGATGCAAGCGCTGCTGATTCATTTGCTCTTAATCTCGATTCCATTTCTGTATTTATAGGCCAGGCAGCAGTTATAACAAGCCCGGAATCTAAAAGTGAATTGATTAAAGTCTCCCAACCCTCAGTTGATTTATGTGCATATACAATTACAGTTATTCCGTAAGGTTTTAATACACGATGAATTTCCTTGAAAGATTTTTTTAAGTTTTCCTCAAAAAATTTTTTACCAGCTTCAAAACCTCCTTCGAGATGAGAATAAGCCACTATCTCTTGTGTTTTTGGCGTTAATAAAGTTGAGAAAAGTTCCGGGTATAAATCCCCGACACTTCTTTTTAACCACACATAAAAGAAATCTGATAAATAAGAATAAGGCACATTATCATAATATGGAGGGTCTGTAAATATTGCATCAAACAAGTCATCCTCAAAAGGTAGCGAAGTGGCTGTATTATTTAGAACAGAAACTGAAGATGGATTTGGTATTTTTATTAAATCGCTAATTATTGATAATGCTATTTCAATCTGTGCTATAAAAGATCCAGTAAGAACACCATAAGTGATCTGTTCTGAATAATCAAATATCATTGGTAAAGCTTGCCTACCGAAAGTATTAAAACTTCGTTCCCCTAATGGCTCCCACCAGCAAAGAGATGAATTATAACTGGAGTGTCTATTTAATATAAGCCCAGTATAGCTTACAACTGCTTTCCCATATTCCTTATCATACCCATTTTCAATCATCTTCTGATATGCTGCTTTAACCTTTTCGGTAAAAGTAATTAAAGCTAATTTTTGTCTGCTGTTAAAAAGGTCGCCCCAAGTATTGAGGTTATAATTCCTAACTGAAAATGCTCTTTCAGCACCTCTGCCTTTTCCTTCTGGTGTTTCCTCATCCGGCACGGGGTCAATTCCCCATTCATCCATAAGTTTTTTCCTTTTCTGCTCTAAATACTTTTCTGCCTCTTCAAAAATTTTCACATCATTTTCATTAGCAATGCGATATGTTTTGCCGCTCTGTCCTGGTTTGTGCAAAACAACTGCAATCATTCTTTCACCGCTTTTACCTTGCTGAAATAGTTTACGTGTAGTTTTATCATCAACCACAGCACCACAAACCAAACACTTTGCTTTAGCACGTGCAATTGTTCCATCTTCTGGATCAAAATCTTCAGGCATTGATTCATAGCCAGTTCCGACAATCTTAAATTCCACTCTTTTCTTTTTCACATAAGGTAAAAGAGAGACTTTTTTATTACTTTTTTTAGCCAACCAGAACTGACGCATAAGAGGAATTTCTGCACCACAAGAAGGATTCTGGCAGTTAATAGTTCGGGCCCAGATAAATCCAACCGGTATAGAGCCATCTTTTTCAACGGGATAGAATTTTCCAATTTCTTTCTTTGCTTCTTCTAAAACCCAGTTGCCCCAATATTTAACATCTTCCAATAAAGGATTTTCATCATTAGATATATATTCTGTTTCTACTTCCGATAATAAATTTTTTTCATTTTTGTTCGCTGACTTATTTAACCTGAAGCCGCCTCTTAGTTTATTACCATCGGCATTACCATATTTCTGAGGATATTCCAAAGTGCATTTCTGGATAAGCACCGCTACCGGGTTATAATCCATAGAATATGTCTCGCAACCTAATCTTAATGCTTCAAGCGGAATAGAACCTCCGCCACCAAATGGGTCAAGCACTTTTGGGGGCACACCACCATTGGCTTCTAAAATATCTTTTCTTGCTTTTGCTATTAAATCTTCCCGTAAAGAATTTTCCCATTTAGAAAATTCAATAATAAATTTTTTCTTTTCTTCAGCTTCGTTTTTATTCTTTGGTGCTGGAATTAAAGCAGCATAATTTGTTGCGCGGGAAGATGCTAAAGGGCGTCTTGCCCACCATATATGTAATGTTGAAATATGTCCGTGTCGTATATTTTTTTCTTTTGCAGAAATTACGCTTACTTCTTTAACGGGAAAAATTTCTTCAATAAATCGTTTGTCGTTGTTTTGGTTTTTGTTATTTGTATTCATCTGTATTCCAGTTTTCAGGATTATGTTAAATAAAATTTTGTTGTTTGGTGCTGTTCAATAATTGCGATTTATCCGTTTAAATCCGTAAAAATCAGTCAAATCCGTGTTCTATTAATTTTAATTTTTTCGTTGACCATCATTAAACAATATCATTATTTCTCTGCCTTGTTTTGCAATTGTTCATAAGAAATCAAATACCGGACTGTTTCTATTTTTTCCTGTGCATTTAATTTTTCCGCCGGATTTTGAACAATAAATAATTCCGGTTTTGATGATGCATTAAGAACAACATATAAATAATAATCATCCTTAAATCTTTTTGCCTTGAACCACTCATTTTGTGTAAGGGCAACATCGCCAATTCCGGCACGGGCTTTTACTTCAATATATCTTACCGAACCATCCTGACTTTGAGAACGAATATCAAATCCGAGATTTTCTTTACTTACATCAGTTGGTGTTCTTCCATTCTGAATTTCATAATTCATAACGAAATCCATTCCGATTTTTTCAATTTCAGCATCAGATTGCATTGAAGATAAAGAAACTTTAGCAGGAATAACTCTAATAATGCCTTTAAATTTAGGCATAGACATAGTGAGACTTTTTTCCTGAGAGATTAATTTAATCAGATTTTCTTTGGCGTTTTCATATTCCCTTTTTTGTTCTTCTTTATTACGGATTGGTAAATCAACTTGCTCACCTTTTTCTTTACGGGTATAAAGTTCAATTAGATCGCCGTCAAGTTTAATAATAAGATTATCGAGAGATTTAATACCATATTTTTCTTTTATTTCAGATTGTCTGGTTCTTTCCTTTTGCAATTCTGATTTATAATTATTCAATGCAGTTATGCAAATGTTTGTAGCTGATTTTTTTTTCTGTTCAATCAATGTGTTCAAACCATAATCTAAATTTTGCTCTTTTACCAAAGTTATATCAGGTTCAGTGGTTTCTGACAAGTCCCAAATAATGGAAGGCGAGATTTGTTCTATTTTATCATTATAAGCATAAAAAGCAAAAAGTCGTTTACCAGCAACAGAGCCAGTGCCATCTTTAATTTCTCCTTCATAAAAAAGAATATAGCCATCAAGCTGACCATCGGGATCATAAAATGTAGCGCCATTATAAAGTGAGTCAATAAAATTTTCTTCAACCCATTTAAGCAAAGATTCAAAGAGAGGATGACCAAAAGTAACAAATTCAGAGTCGGGGTTTTTAAAAGCAATTTCCTTATCAAAAGTAATTTTGGGATATTTTTTTAATAATTCACCATATGCTTTAATAACATCATCTCTTTGAGCAATTTGTCTGATTTCAAAAGGGATGCTATCAATTGCAATAAAACCTGATTTAATTTCTTTAAATTTTCCACCAGCTTTATGGAAAGCTTTTTTGAAAAAACTCTCTGTGTATTCAGGAATCAGGCGATGCTCTCTTGCTAAATCTGCCATTTCTTTGATTCTGGTATAATCAATAAACCGGGTAGCAAGACTTTCACCTAAAGACTCTTTAATTTCATTTATATAATCCTTGTCAATAATTAAATCAATTTCTTTTAGTATGTCATCTAAGCTACGGGAATTAGCAGCAGCATCAACTAATAATTGTGAAAGATTTGTTCTCTGAAGGACTTCACCTAACACATCAAAAACTTTATCATTTCCAAAAGTATTTTTTATTTCTTCAAGTTTTTCAAATAAACGAATCAGAACCTTACCTTCTCGGGTATCGTGGGCAACCAGATTGTAAATAAATACTTCTTTCTGTTGTCCATAACGATGAATCCTCCCCATTCTCTGTTCAAGTCTGTTTGGGTTCCAGGGAATATCGTAGTTAATCATCAGGTTACAAAACTGAAGATTGATACCTTCACCGGCGGCTTCGGTTGCGACCATTACTTCTGTTTCATTCTTAAAGATTTTTTCAGCTCTAATTCTTTCTTCGAGACTCATTCCACCGTGAATTACATTTACCTTATAATTCCAACTGCTAATTTTTTTGCTAAGATATTCAAGTGTATCTCTCGATTCAGTAAAAACAAGAATTTTCTTTTCACTTTTTGATTCATTCAGTGAAAACAATTTTTCTAATGAATTTTTCAGCTGTTTAAGTTTAATTTCTTCTTCATTATGAATGATATCCCGCGCAAGATTTATCAGTCCCTCAATAGTTTGAATTTCTTTTTCAAGTTCCTCTTTATTTTCTGCAATACTTAATGTTTCCCATAATTCCTCTTCTCTCCATCTCTCCTCTTCTGATAATTCTTCATATTCATCAAAGTCAAAATCCTCGTTGACTGAGTTTTTCACCTTTGCACTTTCAAGCAGAGATTTTAGTTTTTCTTTTCTTCTTTCTAGTGATTTAAGCAAAGCGTAGGTGCTTGAAGCAAATCTTCTTTGAAGAATGATAAGAGCGAAACCTACATTTCGTTTTTTGTCTTTGCTCAATGCTTTATTGTACTGAGTTTCAACATATTTAGAAAGTGCGTTGTAAAGGTCCTTTTCTTTATTAGATTGTGAACCGATATCAAAAGCAATTGTTTCGACATTTCTTGGTAAAAATAGAGGTTTGCCATCGAAATCTTTTAAGTCTTCTTTCAATCTCCTGATAAACAGAGGATTATCTTTATTCTGAATAGATTGCATTAACATTTCATTATCAGAAAAGAAACCGGGCTCAAGCAAATCAAGAAATAATCTAAAATTATCCGGGTCTCCTTTATGTGGTGTTGCAGTAAGGAAAAGTAAATTAGTTGAAATTTTTGAAAGAACTTCGCCCAAACGGTATCTAATTGTCTTATCAAGTTTCTCTCCATATTTATAAGCACTCATTTTATGAGCTTCATCAACAATAACCAAATCAAAATAGCTTGAGGAAATAGAGCGTAAAATGTCATCTTGCTTTGCAAAATCTATTGAAGTGATTATCTGTTTTTCGCGGTTCCAGACGTTTTCTCCGTAATGTGCAGATAAAATATTTCTATCAACTACAATAAACTTTTCCTCAAATCTTTCTTTTAATTCTCTTCTCCACTGATCTTTAAGATGTCCCGGAGTTACAATTAAAATACGGTTAATAATATTTCTGAGTTTAAGTTCTTTGATTATAAGCCCAGCCATTATGGTTTTACCAGCACCGGGATCATCAGCGATAAGAAAACGAATTCTTGGTAGTTTAAGGACATATCCATAAACTGCTTCAATCTGGTGAGGTAATGGATCAACTTTAGAAGTATTCATTGCTAAGAGTGGATCATAAAGAGAAGCAAAGCGATAACGGATAGTTTCAAGGGCAAGGAACACTTTCCAGGGCTCTTCTTCAAAGAATTTATCAATTTGTAATACTTCTATATCATTTTCTGAAATAAGTTGATCAATATGCTGACCAGATTTAATCGTTTCCCCAATTATATGGAGGAATTCGCCATTTCTTTCAACAAACTTAACCTCAATTGGCTCCGGCCAGCAAGTTCCCTTAATTATATTTCCAATTTGAATCAAAGACAATTAATTTATCCTTTATTTATAATCAAAATAAAAAATTTTTTAGAACCTGTGTATCAACAATTAAAAAATACAATTAATTATGAAAGTAGTACATAAATTATCTTCACCATTGCCAACGAATCCATTTCACAATATTCCAATAATGCTTTTCTTGTTTCAGCAATCTTTGCAATGTCTGTTTCATAATATAAGCTTTCGAATATTCTGCTTGCTGTTCCACCATCAGAAATTTCCAGTTCCTCATATTTTATCTCTGGTATTAGTGCCGGAAGAACAGCTTTAATCGAATAAGAACCTTTCATCTCAGGCGTATAATAACTCTTATTCTGGAAAGGTTTCATCAGGTCAATAATCTTGTCTATAACCTCTTGAATCGCTTCTTCATATTCAGGAAAATCTCTTGCAATTTCATTTAAGCGTGTTATCTCAAATGCCTGGTTATAGACAATAATAGTATTAGCTCCTTTCAGATCTTCTAATAATTTCTCAATAAATTCTTTTCGCGGATCTTTGGCTAAATCGGCTTCAGCAAGGTACTCCTTATGGATAAGTTCAGAATCTTTTTTCTTTTGAAAATGAACCGAGTACTGAAACGGTATCTGCTGATAAGGTCTTGAGTTATTAAACATCGGTACAGCGGGCATCATTGTTTCAAAGTCCATATAAGCAACTGGATATTTGATAAGTGATAAAAACTCTTTAATAGCAGCTTTATCAATAACCGACTTTTTAGTTTTTTCACATTCAACCTGTAGTCTCTGACTTGCACCTAAGGGATAATCATCGGGAATATCAGTCAGCTTAAGAATTCCCTGTCTGTATAGCTCAAACTTACGATCAGACTTCAGAAACGAAATATCAAAAACAGAATAATCAGGTATGTGCTGCCAGCAATGTCCTAAGAACGGACAAGGATAAGGATCGTTACAATGTGGTCCGATATCAATCTTTGGTTCTTGCTTTTTCCTGATTACTTCTTTGAATCTGGTAATGTTCTCCTTTACAAAATCTTCTCTCTCAACGGCAAATTCAGTTACGTTTTCAATTGAGAAGAGCTCGTTTATATTGAGTTCACCCATCCGGACATACTGATTGTTCAGATAAACGATTGAGATTTCTTTAAGGTCAGGTATAGAATTCTTTACTACGTAGAATTGAATAGCTGCATCATTTAAGTAAACTTCGGAGACAGAGGTGCTGCTCTTAACTTCATAGATATGCCAGGCACCTTTCTCTTTTACAAGGATGTCGCATATAACTAAAACTTCATCATACACAAATCCGGCTTCATAAATTATCTTCGCTCCGTTCTCAATTGCTTCTTTTGTTTTCTGAACACACAATTGATATTGAAGGTGGGTGGGCGGTTTACAATTATTACCGTTTGGAAAAAGTTGTTGAGCTAACTCACCAACGCTTGTTCCTCTGTCAAAGATAGCTTGCTGAGCATCAGAGATCTCATCAGCGAGTTCGGGATGATACTTATATAGATAGAGATTCTTCTCACATTGAAGACCACGGATGAACGTTGATTTACTCAAAAGATGATTTGACATAACAGCTCAGTTTATCCAACAATAATTTAAGAGGATTTCTGTTCCTTCAAGTATCGCTTAATGATATTATTTTAGGTATAATTCTTCAGCACATCCTTTGCAGTCTGTATCACAATCGTTTTCAATTTCTCCGGTTCAATTACAACCACACCTTCACCTCTGCTTACAATCCACGAAGCAATTTCATTTAGCGAGTTTACGACTGTTTCATAGATCATTGAGCCGTCCGGTTCTTCAGTAACTTTTTCCATCTCCATTAACTGCTTCGGTTTTATTCTGTCGGGCCACGGAGGAAAGAATTTTAGTTTTACTTTATATCTTTCATCACCAAGCCAGCACTTAAATGATGTGGAGAAGATTTCATCAATCTGCTTCTGTGATATCGGCTTAAACTTCTTATTCAATCGTTCAACCGATTTTATATTGTTAAGTAAAAACTGTTTAACTGTTCCGTTATGATTTGCAAGAAGCCGCCAATTCTTCTCTCCCTGAAATATACAGTAGGGCTCCACTATTCTTTCATCTGTCATCTTCTCTTCGGGTTTCTGGTAGGTCAGCTTAACCATATAGTTCTGATCGATGCAAATCTGAAGCTGAGTAAGGGTGGAGATTGATTTAGTCCCAAGTTTACTTATAAATAGATTTGTTGCCTGATCGTAGGAGCTCTGATTTACAGCAATTCCGATATACTGAGGGATAATTCCCTTAAGCACTTCATTTGGAATCTTCGAATAAACATTTATTCCTTTCTTACCATCTGAGTGAATATCAATTCCGTATGAGCGGAGTTCCTGAAGATCTCTTTTAATTGTTAGATCATTTACATTATACATCTCTTCAAAATCATATAGAGTGTATTTACCCGGATGGGCGAGAACAAGTCCTAAGATTTCTATCTGGCGTTTGAGCTTAACTTTCAGGTCTTTCAATAGAGATTCCTTTAGTAAATTTTGAAAGTCAGCGAGTTACAAACTTAAAATAACCTTATCCTTAAAAAGACGCAATCGTGTTTTTATAAGTATCATTTAATGATACCGGTACTTTTCTCATCACCAATTAATTTGCCTTCGAAACCAAAAGGAGTAACGCAATGGAGACCAGGATCACTTCTGTTCAGACTAAAAAAAGTTTATCCGTAGTCGAGTTTATTACTTCCAACATCGACACATTCGACTATATATCACTTTCTTCGGCTGCAAAAAAGAATCTGATTGAGCTAAAAGAGATAAACGAAGGAGGATCAGTAAATGATGTCTTTGTAATTAACCGCTCGGACAAGTTCGTGTTTATAATGGATGGTGATATAATTCAGGGAGCTAAGCAGAACAGGATTATAAACACTTCGATTCTTCTTGCACCTATGAGTAAGGCTCAGATTCAAGTAAGCTGCGTTGAGCAAGGACGATGGCAAAAGGTGAGCAATAGTTTTCATGTATCGGATGACTTCTTTGCCCCTTCAATTTTAAGATATACAAAGAGCCGGGATGTGTTTGATAACTTGAAGAAAGGAAGATCTCACTATGCTAATCAGAGCAATGTATGGGATACTGTCAGTCAAAAACTTGATCAGTACAATGTAGCTTCAAATACAAGTAATCTGGGCGATATAATGAATGAGAAAAAGGAGCAGTTCAAGGTAATTGAAGAGGAGTTTAATTGTGGTGAAAATGTTAACGGACTTGCAATCTTTAAGGAAAATCAGTTCTTAGGATTAGACCTCTTCAACAGCTCACAAGTTTATAAGGATTACTTTTACAAAATAGTAAAAGGCGTCGCCTTCGATATTAACTACTTAAAAAGTCCAAAGGGAAAAATTGATGAGAACGAACTTAAGTATAAAACACTTGAAATGATCGATCAGATTGAATCTCTAGATATGCATAGATTCAAAGGTGTCGGGGTTGGGGTTGAGGATAGATTTGAAACAGAAAAGTATACCGGCTTTAAGCTTAATTATGAGAATAATTTAATTCACATGGCTGTAATGAGTATAAATCAGGAGGCAGTATGAATATAAGATTTCCACATAGTAAGAGTGAATTATTCAGTGATTCCGATTCAGCATTGGATTATATCAAATCAATTAAACGCGAGAACATTAAGATCAATCCGGATCAGCTCCATATCAATAACGATGGAAAGTTTTTATATCTGGAAGTATTTAATGGGAAAGTAACTCAATATCCGTTGAAAGAATCATTCATGCTAAAGCTCTTGAAGTGGTTCTCCTTTCCCACCCATCAGCTTAAGATTCTTGATATCGATACCATTACTTCTGTTATGAATGATTATCTCCTTGCAATTAAACGCCTCTATGTAAATGTAAAGATTGAAGGTGGTAAAGCATTAACAATTACAAGCGACAAGTATTGCGAGATTGAAGACGCTCAGATAATTAAACGTCTTGATCCAGATACAATTGATATGATTTATATAACTGACTTTGCTTCTTACTTTACAACAAAGACGAAGTTTGAAATCGAGCCATTTCCAAATGATGTATTTGGGGTTGGACTCAACATTGTTAATTCGGAAACAGGGTTTAAGGCATTTCAGATTAATAATTTTCTTTTGAGGTATACCTGCAGCAATGGTGCTTATGTAAAGGATTTTGAGGATGATATTAAGTATTACCATTACGATCTATTTGCACCTTCAGTTTATGAGATGATTGACTATAAAGTTCAGACTATTAATGAGAGAGTTGAGATACTGAAGCTCCGGCTTATCGGAATGAATACCGACTTAAAGCGTGATGAGGTTCAGAAGCTGAATCAGATTATATTCAATAAGACCGGCTTTAAACTCCTGGCAGATATTCTTGAGAGCGATAGGATGCCAACGAAATACGAACTCTTTAATATCATCACTCATAGAGCAAAGGAATTTACAATGCATAAAAGAATATTGATAGAAGAGATTGCGGGGAATATGGTAAACAAATAGATGTGTGGTGATTAGAGTAGATATTAAAAAAATTCTCTAAATGTTTTAATTCAATTATCAAATTCTTTTCTTAAATTAAAACCATTACAACTTATCGTGCAATAGTTTTGCAATAATAAAAGTTTAAAATTGGGGTTGAATTTGGCAAAAACTAGTTAGCATTAAAAAAAAGACCCCGAAAAACAATTCGAATTCGGGGCTCTTTGTGCATCCAGCCGGATTCGAACCGGCGACCTGCTGATTAAGAGTCAGATGCTCTACCAGCTGAGCTATGGATGCGTTGCAAAAATACGGAAATTTAAGGACCTCACAAAAAGATTGGCCATTCGATAGAAAATTATTTTATTAACCCCTTCATTTTTTTAGAAAAGATTTACTAATTTTTGGCCGCAGTAATGTCTGCTCTCCCCCTAAACTTTGAATCAAAATTATTAGGAAACAGAATTAATGATTGAGAACCTTAAAGATCCGGCGATAATTTTTTTTATAATCGGATTGCTTGCTGGAATTGTAAAATCGGATTTAAAACTTCCTGAAGCTATCTATGAAATAATAAGTATATACCTATTACTTTCAATCGGATTGAAAGGCGGTGTGCAATTAGCCGAATCAAATATTTTTTCACTCATTATTCCGGCAATTGGAGCAATTTCAATCGGCTTAATTATTCCGGTTGTAGCTTACTTAATTTTAAGAAGAATAGGAAAATTTAATCGTGCAGACTCTGCTGCTATAGCCGCCCATTATGGTTCTGTAAGCGCTGTAACATTTGCTGTTGTTTTAATCTATCTTGATAAGATAGGTGTTAAATACGAAGAATTCACAACTGTGTTACTTGTTCTTTTAGAAATACCGGCTATTGCAATTGGAATTTTTATAGCCCGATTAAGAGCAAGTAAATCTCGAGTTTCTTATGGTAAACTTGTTCATGAGGTTCTCTTTGGAAAAAGTATTTATCTATTACTAACCGGCTTAATTGCGGGATATATTCTTGGACCACAAGGCATTTCACCAGTTAAAATTGTTTTCTTCGATCCATTTAAAGGAGCATTAACTTTCTTTCTTCTGGAAATGGGACTTGTAGCTTCAAGAAGATTATCGGATTTGAAAAGTGCCGGTTCATTTCTAATCATTTTTGGAATTGTGATGCCTTTAATTTCTGGTGCATTGGGAACCGTTATAGGATATTATACCGGGCTATCGATCGGCGGAACAGCCGTTCTTGCAACATTAGCCGGAAGTGCTTCTTATATTGCAGCTCCAGCCGCAATGAGAATTGCTGTCCCGGAAGCAAATCCAACTTATTATCTCACATCGTCACTTGTAATCACTTTTCCATTTAATCTTATTATCGGAATACCAATTTACTATTGGATGTCATTAATGATTCATTAAGGAATAAATATGCAAAAGAAATTAGTTACAATAATTACCGAATCTATTCTTGAACAAATGATTGTTGATGATCTTAAGAAAATCGGCGCTAAGGGATATACAATTATCGAAGCACGCGGAAGCGGGGCGCACGGGACAAGAAATGCAGACTGGGGTCAAAACCAGAATATACAAATAGAAGTTATTTGTAATGATTTGACTGCTCAACAAATAATTGAACACTGTCAGAAAAATTATTATTCAGATTATGCAATGGTTATTTTTACCACAGACATTCAAGTACTACGTTCCGACAAATTTTAATTGGAGATAAAATGAAACAGCTAAATGCAACTCAAAAGACAATGCTAATTTCTGCTATAATTATAATAATAGGCATTTTATTATCCGGTCCAATCGGACTATTAATCACGCTTATTAAACCTCAACCGCAATGGCAAGATGAAATTACATTTGTTGCTAATTATCATCCTGTTCAAAAAATTCCTTATATGTTTGGATTTATACTGATAATTGGTTTTACTCTATTCATCTCGGCTTCATTTCGTTTGGCATCAACGGGGGCACAAAAAATTTTACGGATAGCTGCTAATATTTTTACTGCTGCTTATGTTGCACTTGTCGGATTGAATTATGCAATACAAGTTTCACTAGTACCCGCTCTTACTTTTAAACAACCCTCATGGACAGCTTTACTTACTATGGCAAACCCACATTCTATCGGGTGGATATTGGAAATGTATGGTTATGGATTTTTAGGTATTGCAACAATTTTAATTGCTCCGGTTTTCAAAAAGGGGTTAAGAATTAAGTTGATTCGTTATTTATTATTTGCCAATGGTGTTATTAGCATTTTAGGTGCCGCCGCTACTTCTTTAGGAACGTTATGGCTGATGGAATGGCCGGGAATTGTAAGTGTAGTTATTTGGAATATTCTGATACTTGTTATTATGACTCTTATAATTATCGAAATCTATAAAACCAAAACCGAGTAACTCGCAATAATCAATTTTAAGAAGAATTGGGAATTACAATTCGCAATTCCCAATTCTAAATTCTCAATTGCTTTTAATAACCTGCTGCCTGACCATCCTTTCTTGATTCTGATGCGCCATAATAAACTTTATTAATCGCATCATACATTATAGCTTGATAACCACCATAATTCCCGACATCATAACGTACTTTATGACCCATCTTAATAAGTTCACGAATAACTTCATAATCAAACTGAGATTCTAAACATACTTCGCCACCATCAATCATTTTTTCACCGGTTGGTTCTGACGATCCCTCGTGAAGAATTCTTGGTGCATCTCCGGCTTCCTGAATATTCATTCCGAAGTCAATAATGTTCATAATAATCTGAACATGTCCCTGAGGTTGAGTTGCACCACCCATAACACCAAAACTCAAAAATGGTTTTCCATCTTTTGTAACAAACGCTGGTATTATTGTATGAAAGGGACGCTTGTGCGGTGCATAGGTATTAAAATGTCCGTCTTCAAGCATAAACATTTCTCCACGATCCTGAAGAACAAAACCAAGTTTGTAAGGAGTCATTCCACTTCCCATACCGCGATAATTACTCTGAATAAGCGAGATCATATTCCCTTCTTCATCGGCAACTGTTAAATAAATTGTGTCCCCTTCTTTCAATGCCGGGTTGCCGGCATCAAATGTTCTTGCAGCACGATTATCATTTATTAATTTTCTTCTTTGATCGGCATATTCTTTTGAGATTAATTCTTTTACCGGAATTTTATTGAACTCCGGGTCGGCATAAAATTTTGCACGATCTTCGAATGCAAGCTTTTTTGCTTCAACGAAATAATGAACATGTTCTTTAGAGCCAAATCCAAAATCTTTAATTGGATATTTTTCAAGAATATTCAACATTTGTAAAGCAGCTATTCCCTGTCCGTTTGGTGGTAATTCCCAAACATCATAACCGCGATAATTTGTTGATACAGGTTCAATCCATTCCGATGTATGATCGGCTAAATCTTTATAAGAAAGGAATCCGCCGACATCTTTCATGTAGGCATCAATTACTTTAGCAACTTCACCTTTATAAAAATAATCTCTTCCTTCTTTTGCAAGTTTTTCATACGTGTTTGCCAAGTAAGGGTTAGTCCACATTTCACCTTTTTCAGGACCTCTGCCATTCTTCATAAAAATTTCTTCAAATCCGGGAAATCTCTTAAGAGATTGTGCGTTTCTTTGCCAGTAGTATGAAATCAATTCTGAGACAGGAAATCCTTCTCGTGCATATTTAATCGCGGGAGCTAAGATCTCGGTCATTGGTAGCTTACCAAATTTTTTGTGAAGTTCGAACCAGCCATCAACAGCGCCGGGAACGCTGACAGGAAGTGGTCCAAGCGATGGGATTCTTTTTATATTATTTTTCTTAAAATAATCTAATGTTAGTGAATATGGCGATCGCCCACTTGCATTCAATCCGAATAACTTTTGATCTTTGGCGCTCCATACAATTGCAAAAAGGTCGCCTCCAATTCCACAGCCGGTTGGTTCCATTAATCCAAGACAAGCATTAGCTGCAATTGCTGCATCAATGGCAGTGCCCCCTTTTTTCAATATATCAATAGCAACTTGTGTAGCTAAAGGTTGACTTGTTGCAGCCATTCCGTGTTTTGCAATTACTTCGGAACGTGTTGCAAATTTTTTCCCGGTTATTCTATCCTGGGCTAGATTTAATGAACAAAGAACTACTAAAAGAAGAAAAAATGTTTTTTCCATTTTTATACTCACATAAATTTAACTGTAAATTAATTTATTGATTGGAAAAGCAAAAGTATTTTTGTAAATAAATCTACAAATAAAATTATCAGTCGTATAACTTAAACAGAAGGAGGAGATATGTTATTCTTAATAGCATTATTTGTTATGGTTGCATCTTTTTTTGCTTACAGAAGCATGAAAAAATTCGGTCGTTATCAGGAAGCCAGATTTTCATTAATCGGAATTGTTGTAGGTGCAATTGTTGCATTCTTACAATTATTTACAGTCGTACCAGCCGGAACTGTAGGTGTTGTTGATTTTCTTGGAATGGTAAGTGAAACTACTCTTAAATCCGGGGTTAATTTTGTAAACCCAATGGCACGCGTAATAAACTTCAGCATCAAGACCCAAGAGCTTAAAGAGGTTATGAATGTTCCATCAAAAGAAGGACTAAGTGTTCAACTTGAGATTAGTCTTCTTTATTCGCTTGATGCAGATAATGCTTCTAAAATTTACAAAACCGTAGGAGAAAACTACGGAGAGATAATTTTGATACCACAATTTCGTTCTGTTGTAAGAGGAATTACTGCAAAGTACGAAGCAAAAGCTCTTTATACTGCTTCAAGAGAAGTCCTTGCACATGAAATAAAAAGCGAACTCGAAAAGTTAGTAGGTCCAAGAGGAATAAATATTGAAGCGGCTCCAATGCGGCAAATAATTCTACCCGTTGGTTTAACAGCATCTATAGAGGAAAAACTAAAAGCCGAACAAGAAAGCCAACGTATGGAGTTTGTATTGAAACGCGAAGAACAAGAAGCTAACAGAAAACGAATTGAAGCAAAAGGTATTGCTGATTTTCAGGATATTGTTGCGCGTGGAATCAGTCAACAACTTTTGCAATGGAAAGGAATTGAAGCAACCGAGAAACTTGCTAATTCCCCTAATGCAAAGGTTATTGTAATAGGTTCCGGTAGAGATGGCTTACCGATTATACTTGGTAATCAATAAAGGTTTATGCTTTAAGTCCGCTCAATAATAGGGCGGACTTTTCCACTTTGAAGAAAGAATTGTTTTATTATATTTGAAGCGTGAAAAAGATATTTAATATATCGTTTGCGTTTGTTTACCTGTTTCTAACAACCGGATTCACAATAACAATTCATTATTGTGGCGGAATGGTAAGTGATGTAAGTATTGTTAGAACATACGGTGACAAGGATCCGTGCGGATGCGACAATTCATGTGGCGATTCTTGCTGTAAAGATGACGTCCAAACAATCAAAGTAGAAGACTCTCATAAATCCGAAGCGAAGTTTAATCAAAATTCTTTTGAACTAATTATTGCAATTTTAGATTCTGAAATCCCCTCTTTGCAAAACAATAATATTCCTCAAAAATCCAGAAATATTTTCTGTGAAAATTTTACTCCACCCGATTTATATCTCAACAACTGTTCACTACTGATCTAAGAATTTTCTCCTTTCCATTTTTTAATTAATTGCCGTGGTGTAGTTAAACCACCAGAATGTAAATTTTAAACAAGGAGAAAAATCATGAAAAAATTATTTGCTTTCGCAGCATTGGCTCTGTTTTTAGCATCAGTTTTACTTGCTCAGGATTCTAAAATAATTGAAACAGAATTTAAAGTGTTTGGTAATTGTGGAATGTGTAAAACAAGAATTGAAAAAGCTGTTAAGATAAAAGAGGTTAAATATGCCAAGTGGAACAAAGATACAAAAATGTTGAAAGTAGCTTTCGAATCAACAATCCCGGTAGATTCACTTCATAAAAGAGTTGCGGAAGTTGGACACGATACAGAAAAATTCAAAGCAAAAGACGAGGTATATGCGGCATTACCGAAATGCTGTTTATACCGAGATAACCCAAACACTCATTAATAAAAATTGGTGTTCAAAATGAAAAGCAAATTAATCTTATTGTTCATTTTTGCTCAATCAATCAATACCTATTCACAGGGAATTATCTCCGGCTTCGTCAAAGAAATAGACGAGAAAGGAAATTCAAAACCATTGATAGGAGCAAATATTATTTGGCAAGGAACTTCCCGCGGAACTACTTCGGACAATAACGGTGCATTCGAATTGTCTTTAACCAATGAATCAAATACACTTATTGTGAGTTTCATCGGTTACAAAACAGAAAAAATTGTTATTACCGACCAACGCAAAATAGAAATAATACTAAAGCCGGAATCAAAAGAACTATCCGATGTAGAAATTGTTGGACAACAGAACTCTTCTTTTCAGGATTACAAAGGAATAGAAAACACAACAATAATGACAAAGAAGGAATTACAGAAAGCTGCTTGTTGTACTCTTGCAGAAAGCTTCGAAACAAACCCTTCAATTGATGTTTCGTTTACAGATGCAATAACGGGTATTCGACAAATAGAAATGCTTGGTCTTGCCGGAATTTATTCTCAGACAACAATGGAAGCACTTCCTTACATAAGAGGTTTGATGTCCAATGCTGGTTTGTTCTTTGTCCCCGGCACTTGGATTAATTCAATCAATGTTTCGAAGGGAATTGGTTCGGTCTCAAATGGATTTGAATCGATTACCGGTCAGATAGATATAGATATGCAAAAACCGTTTAATGATGCAGATGATAAACCCGGATTCTTAAATATATATGGTGATAATGATAGGCGGTTTGAAGGCAATTTAAATTACCGTTATAAAGTTAATGATAACCTCTCTTCGATGACATTATTACATGCCAGCTCAAGGCAGCATAGTAAAGACCTGAATTCCGACTCTTTTATGGACATGCCAAATTTTAACACATTTAATATAATGCAAAGATGGCAGTATTTATCTTATGAAGGATGGGAAAGTCAATTCGGTTTTCAGATAGTAAATGATAAAAAAGAAGGCGGAACTACTAATTTAGATGCCGGACAAAAACCGGTTTATAAATTTGGTTCTACAAACAGACTCGTAAATCTTTATGGTAAAACCGGATATGTTTTCCCGGATGAAGAAGGAAAAAGTTTTGGTTTTCAGTGGTCTTATAATAATTACAATAACTCATCATACTATGGAAATAAACCTTATAATGGTAATGAAAAAAATCTTTATCTGAACTTCATTTACCAATCTCATTTTGTAAACGATATGCACCTGTTACGTGGCGGAATCAGTTTTACTTATGATGATTTCAAAGAAACGTTTATTAATAATAATTACAATCGTGTTGAAAGAATCCCCGGCGTTTTTGGAGAATATACGTATAAGCCTAATTCAGAATTAACCATTGTGACTGGATTACGCGCAGATTTTCATAACCATTTCGGAACATTTTTTACTCCCCGTATGCACGTACGATATAGCCCTGATGAGGACTTGGTAATCAGATTAGCTGCCGGAAGAGGTTACAGATCTTCAAATATTTTTGTTGAATATTCATCAAGCTTCGCTAGCGCAAGATCAGTTACCATCTTACCATCAACAAATTTCGGTTACGGATTGGAAATGGAATCTGCCTGGAATTATGGTTTGAATGTTACTTATTATTTTTTGTATGACTACCGTGATGCAACTATATCATTTGATCTATATCGCACAAACTTCGATAAGGTAAACATAGCAGATATCGATACAGACCCACGAAAAATAATTTTCAGTTCTGTTGAAAATGGAGCACATTCCACAAGTTTTCAGGTAGAGTTAAATATTGAGCCACTACAATTTTTAACAACACGTCTTGCTTACAGATTTATTGATGCGAGGCAGTTAATTAATGGCACCTGGAAAGATAAACCATTTTCCGCAAAACACCGTGCTTTAATCAACATTGCTTATTCTACTTCAAAAGAAACCTTGGAAGATCCGCAAATGCTTTACGACTTAACCATACAGTGGTTTGGTTCAAAACGAATTCCTTCAACTGAATCTAATCCGGTTAACTTAAGAACTAAATCTAAATCGCCAAGTTTCTTTTTGATTAACGCTCAGGTTACACGCTCGTTCAGTAATTTATTTGATTTATACATCGGTGTGGAAAATCTATTCGATTTCCGTCAAAGCGACCCGATAATTGATGCCCAAAATCCAAACGGACAATTTTTTGACGCTTCATTAATCTGGGGTCCGATAAGTGGTAGAATGGTTTATGCTGGGTTAAGGTACAGAATTTAAATTTGATTGAAGATGTAAGAAAAACATTCGATACTTAATTCTTTACTCCGGATACTTGGTTTAAGCCAGGTATCCGGTAACTATTTTTTTGTATTTTTCTTGTAAAAGAAATTTGTTTTAAGAAATTAAAATCTGTCTTGAGTATCACGCTTGGATTATAGAGGTTCATATGGCTACCCCAACTAAAATTAAACTTCATAAACAAGATTACTTGGAAATTACTTGGGATAATGGAAAGGTTCATAAATTCCCTCTTAAATTCCTCAGAGACGAATCACCTGATGCGGGCAATAAGGGCGAAACAATTTTATGGAAACATTACGAACCGCCACCGAAAGAAAAAGTTAAACCGGAAGGATATGAAATAGAAAAAATTGATTTAGTCGGAAACTATGCCATTCAAATAACCTGGAAAGATGGATATAACTACGGGATTTATTCTTGGGATTTATTAGAAAGATTTGGGGAATATTTAAGTGTTAGAGAAAACTTACACCAGGATTTTGATCATCACCATTAAAAGACGGTGAGAAAGAATTATTATTCCTTCTCACCCGCAATTACTAATTATAATAATTTCTTGATATGTCCTTCGTAAGCTGCTTTTGAAATCAAACCTTCGTAGCTGGCAACAATTTTTCCTTCTTTATCAATTATGAAAGAAGTTGGTATTGCTCTAATTCCACCATATTGCTGATATACTGTAGTATTTCCATATACAACAGGATAATTAATACCATATTCTTTAATAAATGGAACAACATCTGGTTTAGTTTCTTGATCAACTGAAATGCCTATTATCTCCACTCCTTTTGAACCATATTTCTTTTTCAATTCAACTAAATCCGGAATCCCTTTTCTACAAGGTGGACACCATGTTGCCCAGAAATCAAGTATTACAACTTTCCCTTTATAGTCAGATAACTTTAATTGTTTTCCGTCTGTTGTGGGTAAATTAAAGTTATATGCCAAAACGGATTTATTCTGACTTGCCGGGACATAATTTGGCGGATAAGGTCCTTGTTCGGGTTCGCTACCGGTATTATTAACAACAAATAACAGAAGTATAATACCTATAAAAAATCCGGTATAAATCCAACTTCTTTGTTTTTTTGTTAGACCAGATTTTTTTTCATTTATTTTTTGTTTGTTCATGTTCTCCTCGGAATTAATGGATTGAAAAATAATAATTCTATGCTACTCTAAAAAATTATTAACTTTTTTATTTAACAATTGGTTCAATTCGTTAGTGAAGTTTTCAATTTCTTCATCATTAAAACCCTTTTCTTTTGCTGCATTTTCAAGGGAACCCCAAATCGGTTCACCACAGCGCAAACATCTTATTCCGTTTTCCATAAGATATGTAACTGATTCCGGCAATAATCTTACTAAGTCTTCTATTTCTATATCTTTATTTATTTTCTTCAGGTCGTTCATTTTTCTTTTTTGAAGGTAATACCAAAATAAAAGCTATTAAAGCACCATAGATGGTTGAAATATATGGATTGCTTGTTATTGGGCAAGTGCCGCTATAACATCCAATAAAATAATAATAAGCATATCCTAATAAACCACCGGCAAAAACAGGTAGTACTTTTTTAAGTAGAAAACTGGTATTTATTTTCATGCTAAAACACTTTTTAATGCTTCTTTTACTTTATCAAGCACCATTTGTTCCGGGGCGGCTCCTTCAATATAGGTCGACTCATTAATTACAGTTCTTGGAACTCCGCGCACATTATATTTATTTGATAAATGCGGAAATTCTGTAGCTTCGATCATATCTCCCTTAATCTTATCATTAAGGTATGAGAATTTATGAGCGGTTACGACAGCTTGCGGACAGTAAGGACATGTGGGTGTAACAAAAACTTGCATGTGAACATCGCTATCAATCTTTTTTATTGCATTTTCAATCTCTGCCGGTAAACCAGTGCTACCTGTACCAAGCATTTTAATATCTTCCAATAACGATGCAAATTCATATCCGCTCGGAATACCATAAAATTTTATTCCATAATCTTTCCCATTTTCATCCAGGAGAACTGTGGCGGGAATTTTATCCACTCCGTACTTCTCTGCTTCCGATTTATCAGTAATAAAATTTTTAACTTCCAAACTAAGTTTATCAGATACTTCAACAAGTTCAGAAAGAATTGCTCGTGTTTCTTTGCAATACTGACATTCTAATTCCTGAGTAAAGAAAATTATCTTAACATTTTTTGTAAGTATTGAAAGCTGTTTTTTTAATTCATTTTTTATGTTGTCGTCCAAATACATTGTTGCTCCATTTTTTTAATGATATGATGATTAGAAAGAGAAAAAGATTCAAATCCTTTGGCTTGCTCTTATAACCCCCTTTTGATACTTTTGAAATAGATTTATGAAATTACTGGAGACGAATATGACTGAATATAAAAAACACCTATATATGACTGTTTTTCCTAACAATGCACTTATTGCTTCTCAATTAGAACCGGAACAATTCGGAGAGCATTATACAACCGGAAGCGAAAAACATTTTAGTCAAAAAGTTATTTTTGCTGAAATCGATATCAATTTTAGAGACCCGTATTTCGAAATTGATAAATATCTGGCTGAAACAATTGAACATCCCGATGGGAAACCCAAAAAAACGAAATTTATCAGCTCATATAATGTACTTGAACATGTTCCGCTTTCAGCTATTGAAAAATTATATCTTGTCACTACAAATGGTAAAGTGCTTCCACTTGAACCTGCACAAGATACAATTCAACACGACCCTAAAAAAATCAGAATCTATCAGGAAGTTTGTCCATTAGATACACTTGTTGTGTCAAACATTGATCACAAAGAATTCGGGAAATTAATAACAACACAGAAAGCAAAAGGTGCACCTAAAATTTTATTTACACAAATTGATTTTGATGTTGATCATTTTCTCGAGAGCAACAAACCCGGTCAAATTCCACATATTGATTTACCGGCGGTAAATCCATCAAGGTTTTTTGAATGTATCTCTGAATTGAAAGATCATCCAGAAAAAGTTACCAAAACAATTAGTCTTGGCGGAATATTACGCGACATCTCCTACAAATTCTTAAAACACGGTTTCTGGTTTGCTTGTTGTGATGAAATAAAATTCTTTCCAATCCCTTCACTCGAAGAATTGGAGAACAAATATTTTTACTGGTGGAAATTTGTAAGGTAAAATTTTCTAAAGGGCGAGGTTATTTTTTACCTTCGCCCCACTTTAATACATCTATTCTAACTTTTGTCAACCCTTTTTCAACAAAGTCTAATTTCTTTGCTGTTCCTAAGGAAAGATCTATTATTCTATCTTTCCAGTAAGGCATTCTATCGTTAATTCTTAAAATCACACTTTTATTGTTAGATAAATTAGTTACTCTAATAATTGTTTCCATTGGATAAGTTTGGTGAGCTGCCGATATTCCGTTCATATCATATACTTCGCCATTGTATGTTATTTTTCCATGATATTTATCGGCATAAAAAGAAGCTATTCCTTCTACGGTTTCTAAAACCGGATAATTTTCATAAATACTCAGGTCCTCAGTATCAAAATATTTTCTCTCTGTAGTTTGAATTTGTTTCTCGGAAGAAAAACGGGGAACGGATGAACAAGCAAAAAATAGAAACGGAAATAATGTTAGAAATAATTTGCTCAATAATTTCTCACAAGAATTATTTAGTAATTTTGATTTAAACGGCGGAGGGAACGATTTCTCGTTCCCTCCTTTTCAATAACTTGAACAGTTAAGTACCAGCCGACTTACTGAACAAGATAGCAATTACCGCCGAACGAATATATTTTTTTTTACCACTTATTAAAATGATTTGCATCACGCAAATTACAATAAAAGAACCTGGTCAATTATAACCAAAAGAACTGATAAATTCTCTGGTCATATCCACACTAATTTGTTTAATAGTATAATTACCGAAAATGCCCAGTCCTCCTTTAATATTTGTAACATCCGGTTGATTAACACGCACAGAAAATTCATCTAAAAAAGTTTTTTGAAGCGAATAATATGAAGCCAGTCCTGCATCCATCAACAAAAGACGAAAAATTACCCCATCAATTTTATAATTACTTTTTTGAGGATCCCCTTCAGAAATTTCCGCCATTGCTCTTTTGATTGCGTCCATTTCAAAAGATGCACTTTTCATTCCGGATTGAATTTGAGGATATATTGGTAGAAGTCCGTTGATTGTATTTGCATAAAAAGAGGGGACCTTTTTTTGTTTTTTAATTTTTACTCCACCTTTATCCTGGGTATATAGAATAATAAGTTCCGGTGCGTAATAAACTCTTGTTGAAGTCTGTGTTAGCATCCATTCGCCCCATGTAAAATTTAATTTATCTGAAAGTGGATTTGAAGAAATTGGAACGCTAATAGAGTTTATATAAACAGAGTAAATAGAAATAAGTTCGCTTGACGAACTAAGAATCTTGCCATTTGGAAGTTTTGCTTCAATTCTCATATTAACCGGAATAGTTGTGGACTTAAAATTATTCGTATAATAAATATTCATTGGGTTTTTATACCTCGCATCCGGCGGACGAGCAATTGCTGTATCTCTGAATTCTATTACATTATCTCCATAAAATAATTTTATCTTCGCTCCTTTAATAAATGGGTCTACAGTATTGGATGTCGGGTCAAAACCTTCAACGTCATAAGAACGAGAGATGGTAGCTACCTGAAATGTAGTGTCTGTTCTAAGAATACAGCTAAGAACGTAAACCTCTTCAAAGTCTGCTTTTGGGTTAACCTGATCGTCACAAGAAATAAAAACCAATGCAGAAACTAAAATTGCTAATAAAGCACTTTTCATAATTCCACCTTTACTGTTGCTGTTGGGAAAAATGGTAGCATATCTACACGTTCGCCCGTATCTCTTCTGAAATAAAATAAATTTTTTCTGTTATAAACATTCAACGCACTCAAATCAAAAGAGAGTTTCAGATTATTAATTTGGAATTTTTTGGATAAACTTAGATCTAAGCGATGATAATCCGGTAATCTCCCAAGATTCCTTTCCGACAAAAGAATAAACGGATTATAAGAATTCAAGAACAACTCGCCCGGGTCAAGTTCATCAATTGTTAAGCGTTCATAATACCCGGCCATTTGTGTAAAAGGCATTCCGCTTGTATAAGTCCAGACTGCACTTGCAGACCACCCCGAGCCAAAGTCATATTCAAACGATAAATTTACTGTGTGTCTTGCATCGTAACGCGGGGCGTAACGAACTCCATCAACATCCTTAAATGCATACGCCAATGAATAAGACGCTGAAAAATTTAGCGGCCATTTCATATAACGTGATAAAAATTCCAATCCATAAGCTTCACCTTTACCGGTTATCAGATCATTGTCGTAAGGGAAAAACTTTTTTTCATTAAGTACGGAGATGTTCTGCATTAATTTATAATATCCCTCAATATTAAAGGAGAGTTCCGAAGTCGGAGTAAATTCAAATCCACTTATGTAATGTATGGAGCTGGAAGGCTGAAGATACAAAGGTGTAATCAACCAAGGTTCAAATATTGTTACGACTTCATTCTCATCAGAAATGGTAACTAAATCTTGCATATAAATTCCCCATGAAGCTTTAAATGCAAGTTGGGGTATAATCCTATAAGTAAGACCAAGTCGCGGTTCAAGAAAATACGAAGCTCCGCCACCAGCAAAACGTGTAAGATTTAATCTGTTCCCAAAATCTATTCCTAAAGTTGAAAACCTTAAAAACTTATAACGCAAGTATGCGCTGATGTTTGTGCCTTTAGAACCAATATCTCTTACCTGACCTCTAAAATTTTCAAGCAGAAGTTTCGAATGAACCTCGGAAATTTTAAATCCACCACTCAATTCGTCTTTGCTGTCGTATACATAGTTAAAATCTACTCTCATAACTACATCATTAATTTCATTGGTTACCGCTTTAGCACCGCTTTCATTTGGAATTCGTTCACCATAAAAATTACTCATTCCTACTTCAACCTGATAAAAAAGAGGTGAGTCTGATATTTGGAAATAATTCATGTTAAGTGTTGTATTAGCCCATTTAAAGTCTTCCCTCTTTATATTATTGTTCATAACCTTATCGCTGCTATGAAAAATGCTGGCAGTAAATTTTGCGTCTTGCATAAACTCGTCATCTTGGTAATTAACTTTTGCGAACAAATCATAAAAATCTGCTGGAATCGAATTATCGTTTCGAAACTTTTTAAGCACTTTATCAGAATAATTTTTTCTAAAACTTGCTATGAAAGAACCACCGGGGATTGGACCTTCCACTAAACCTTTAGCAGTTAATAAACTTAAACTTCCTTTAGCGCTCAGATTATTTCGGTTGCCATCACGTGTTACAACTTTAAGTACCGATGATAATCTTCCGCTATATTCAGCCGGAAATCCTCCTTTATAAAATTCAACTGTGCTAACCATATCAGGATCGATAGCACTAAAAATTCCCAAAGCATGAAACGGATTATAAACCGGAATATTATCCAATAAAACTAAATTTTGATTACTTGAGCTTCCCCTTACATAAAATCTTGCAGAAACATCGCCGGCGGTTTGAACGCCAGGTAATTTTTGAAGAGCTCTAAAAATATCAAGCTCAACTCCCTTGGGAAGATTTTCTATATCCCTGATCGCAATTTTCTGTAAGCTAAGATCGGTTGCGTTTTCTTTCGCAACCCGCTCTCCTATTTTTTCAATTGTTTGGAGTTGAACACCGGTTGATTTTAATAAAACTCTTATATCAGTCACTACATACGGTTCAACATACATTAAATATTCTTTTGTTTCGTATCCTATGTAAGAGACTCTGACGGTAAGAGGTTTATCATGAGGAAGTGACGCCATTAAAAAGTAACCTCTGTGATCAGTAGAAACACCTCTATTTATTTCCGGTATATAGATGTTTGCATAAGGCAATGCTTCGCCACTGGTTGAATCCGCAACAAAACCTCGCAACATACCGCGATTCTGTCCGAAAACAACAATTCCACTAATCATCAATAATACAATTGTAGATAGTTTCATAATTTTTCTGTTAATTATAGTTCTAAATTAAACAAGTATTAATTAGAATAAAACACAAATTAATTCAATACAAAACTTTTATTTAAAAAATCATCATTCGTTCTATTTTTTCCAATGGAAAAATTTTGTTACCTTTTGCGGGCAATTTTGAAAGTTTTCGTTATCTGGAATCACTCCCCCGCCCAGACCAATTCTTAATTACTATTAGGATTTTAAATTGAATAAAAAAACCACTCTTAAAAACAAAGCCAGGTTAATATTAAAAGACGGAAATATTTTTGAAGGAAAATTATTCGGCTACAACGCTTCCACTGCCGGAGAAGTTGTGTTTAATACCGGAATGGTTGGATACCCCGAGACATTAACCGACCCATCATACAAAGGTCAAATTCTTGTTATGACTTATCCGTTGATCGGGAATTATGGTGTTCCTGAATTTAATAGTGATGATGATCTCCCGGTAAATTTTGAATCCGACAAAATACAAGTACAGGGATTAATTGTTTCCGAACAATCAGAACTCTTCAGCCATTGGAATGCTTTTCAAAGTTTATCCGTTTGGTTTAAAAAATATCATGTGCCGGGACTTTACGGCATAGACACAAGAAGGTTGACTAAAATATTAAGAGAACATGGAACAATGCTTGGTAAGATTGTAATTAATGAAGAGAATATTAATTACTACGATCCTGATGTAGAAAATCTTATATCGAGTGTAACTATTAAAAACAAAGAAAAGTATGGTAATGGCAGCATAAAAGTTTTACTGATTGATTGTGGATGTAAAAAAAGTATTATCACCAATCTGTTAGAAAGGGATGTTACAGTAATTAGAGTTCCTTACAATTTTAATATTGAAGAAGAAGATTACGATGGTGTAGTAATTTCAAATGGACCGGGTAACCCGGTAGTTTATAAACAGCTTGTAACAACAACTCAGCTACTGATAAAAAAACAGGTTCCAATCCTTGGAATTTGTATGGGTCATCAAATCCTTTCATTAGCGGCTGGCGCAAAAACATATAAACTAAAATATGGACACAGAAGTCAAAACCAACCCGTTAAAGAAGTTGACTCAAACAAATGCTATGTAACATCGCAAAACCACAGTTTTGCTGTTGATACAAAATCATTACCGCGCGGATGGCAGCCATGGTTCGAAAACTTAAATGATTATTCAAACGAAGGTGTACGACACGAAAAACTTCCATTTAGAAGCGTTCAATTTCATCCTGAGGCAACACCGGGTCCGGTTGACACCTCATTCATATTTGATGAATTCTTAAAAGACTTGAAATAAGGATACAAATGAAACATAAAAAAGTTTTGATTATCGGAAGCTCTGCATTAAAAATTGGTGAAGCTGGTGAATTTGATTATTCAGGTTCTCAAGCAATTAAAGCACTAAAGGAAGAAGGAATTTTTACTATTCTTATTAATCCTAATATTGCTACAATTCAAACATCGGATTACCTGGCTGATAAAGTTTATCTATTGCCTATCAATACACATTATGTTGAACGTGTCATTGAAAAAGAAAAACCAGATGGAATAATGTTGGGGTTTGGCGGTCAAACGGCTCTAAATTGCGGATTAGCACTTCACCGCGAAGGGATATTAAAAAAATACAAAGTACAAGTACTAGGAACACAAATAGACGCAATAGAAAATACAGAAGACAGACAATTATTTTGTAATAAACTTGCAGAGATTAATGTAAAGTTTCCTCAAAGCAAAGCAGTTAATACAGTTGAAGATGCTGTTCAATATGCAGAAGAAATTGGTTTCCCTGTTATAATAAGAATTGCTTATGCGCTTGGTGGTCTTGGCTCCGGTATATGCAGAACTAAAAAAGAGGTGAAAAAAATTGCTTCTAAAGCTCTTTCATATTCATCTCAAATTTTAGTTGAAGAATATTTGGAAGGATGGAAAGAAATTGAATATGAAGTGGTTAGAGATAAATATGACAATTGTATTACAGTTTGTAATATGGAAAATCTTGACCCGATGGGAATTCATACCGGCGAAAGCATTGTTGTAGCACCAAGTCAAACCTTAACTAACACTGAATACCATAAACTTCGTGAAATAGCAATAAGAACCATACGGCATCTTGGAATTGTTGGCGAATGCAACATTCAATTTGCACTAGATCCAAACTCTGAAGATTACAGGGTAATTGAAGTGAATGCCCGGCTTTCTCGAAGTTCTGCTCTTGCTTCTAAAGCAACCGGATATCCTCTTGCATTTGTTGCGGCTAAACTTGCTATTGGTTATGGATTACACGAACTCCCAAATTCAATTACCAAAACTACAAAAGCATTTTTTGAACCCGCTTTGGACTACATAGTCATAAAGGTACCACGGTGGGATTTAAAGAAATTCAGATTAGTAAAACGCAAACTCGGTTCTTCCATGAAATCTGTGGGCGAAGTAATGGCTATCGGAAGAAAGTTTGAAGAGGCAATTCAAAAAGCAATGCGTATGCTCGATATTGGAGTTGAAGGTTTAACAGCAAGCAGAACAAAGGTTGAGTTCGAAGAACTTGAAGAAGCTTTAAAAAATCCGACTGAAGAAAGAATATTTGCAGTTGTACAAGCTCTTAAGCAAGGGTACTCGGTTGATTGGATTCATTCATTAACTCACATTAATAAATGGTTCTTGTACAAAATTCAGAATATAGTAAACATAGAAAAGAAAATAAGTCAACATAAAAACCTTAGCAAGGAATTATTAATAGAAGCAAAACAGCATGGTTTTTCCGACAGACAAATAGCAAACTTATTGGGAAAAGATGCTCATGATGTATATCTGTTAAGAAAAAAATATTCAATAATTCCCTTCATCCAACATATAGACACGCTTGCTGCAGAATATCCGGCTAAAACAAACTACCTATATTTAACATATAACAGTTCATCACACGATTTTGACTTCAAACTAAAAAATAGTGTTGTTATTCTTGGTTCTGGTCCGTATCGAATCGGCAGTTCTGTTGAATTCGACTGGTGCTGTGTAAACACAAGCAAAACATTAAGAGACCTTGGATATAAAACAGTTATAATAAACTGTAATCCGGAAACGGTAAGCACTGACTATGATGAATCTGATGCCCTCTTTTTTGAAGAGCTTACAACAGAAACAATCTGGGAAATTTACGATGCAATTAAACCTAAAGGCGTAATTGTTTCAATGGGTGGACAAACACCAAATAATCTGGCATTAAAACTTCATAAAGTTGGCATAAAAATTTTAGGCACTTTACCCGAATCGATTGATAGAGCTGAAGACAGAAGCAAATTTTCTGAAATGTTGGATGAACTTGGCATTGAACAACCGGAATGGAGTAAACTTTCTACATTGCAAGATGCTCTCGAATTCGCAAATAAGGTTGGTTATCCGGTGTTGGTACGACCCTCGTATGTATTAAGCGGAGCTGCAATGGCAATAGCAACCGACGACTTGGAACTAACAAAATTTTTGCAGAAAGCTGTTGATGTTTCTCCGGAATCACCGGTAGTAATATCTAAATTTTTGGTTAATGCAAAAGAGCTTGAGTTTGATGCAGTTGCTCAAAATGGGAAAATAATTTGTTCTGCAATTTCTGAGCACGTTGAGAATGCCGGCGTTCATTCCGGAGATGCAACGCTTGTTTTACCGGCACAAAGAACTTATCTTGAAACAATAAGACAGATTAAACAATTTTCGTCTGATATATCAAAATCATTAAATATAAATGGACCTTTCAACATTCAGTTTTTAGCAAAGGATAATAAAGTAAAAGTTATTGAATGCAACTTACGGGCATCGCGTAGTTTTCCTTTCATCTCCAAAACACTAAAAAATAATTTTATAGAAGCCGCAACCAAAGTAATTATTGGTAAGAAAGTAGATGTAATTCCGGATAACATTTATGCACTAGATTATGTCGGAGTTAAAGCGCCGGAATTTTCATTCACACGTTTGGAAGGTGCAGATCCAACAACCGGAGTTGAAATGGCTTCTACAGGTGAAGTCGCGTGTTTGGGAGATGACTTTGATGAAGCATTTCTTAAAGCACTTACAGCTGTAGGTTACAAATTTCCAATTAAGTCGGTACTTATCTCTTCCGGATCAATTGAATCTAAATCAGAATTGTTAGAACCTGCCCGACAGTTAATAAAAATCGGCATTCAGTTTTATGCTACACCAGGTACAGCAAAATTTATGAAAGCAAACAACATTCCTGTTGAAACCATTGAATGGCCGACAAGTGGTAAATCACCTAATTCAATTGATTTAATTAAATCGGGGAAAATAGATCTGGTAATCAATATACCTAAAAACTTCCAGGAAGAAGAACTGACAAACGATTACCTAATCAGAAGAACCGCTGTTGATTACAAAATTCCACTTATAACAAACAGACAATTAGCAATGCGGTTAGCCGAAGCACTTTCAAACAAAAACCCCAAGAATCTTCAAATAAAAAGTTGGGATGAATATTAATCTTTAAATTTATTTACACTTTTTAAGTTTATAAGTATATTTGGGCTGAACAAATGAAAGCTTATCATGACAACACATGAAAAGCCATCGCTACTGATTGTAGAAGATGACTTCGAAAATCAGAAGTTCCTCCAATTTTTTCTTCGCAAATATTTTAATATAGAAGTTTGTGATTCTGCAGATACGTTCTATCAAAAGATTAAAGAGCATAAATTTGATATTATACTTATGGACATTTCATTAAAAGGGAAAAAGGATGGACTTCAGTTAACAAGAGAAATTAGAAAATCTTCCGAACATGCTTCTATTCCAATTGTCGGTCTTTCCGCTCACGCTTTCCAGAAAGATAAAGACAACGCTTATGATGCCGGTGTTGATCTTTTTATTACTAAACCAGTCCAAAACGATATCCTCTTAGATTCTTTGTTTAATACTCTATATCAAAAAACAGGAAAGAAATATCAATATTAATTTTTCTTTTTTACTTCTGTAACCAATTCTGCAACTCTTCCGTCTAAATCTTAAAAAAAGTGGGGTATATAAAATGTTCAAAAAAATATTTCTATTGGTTTTAGTTGCTTTGTCTGTTCCGGCGTTTGCACAAAATTACCAAAAATCGCTTGGATGGGATTGGGATGATGACCGGTGGCATTGGAAAACCGGTCAACCCTTTATAGAAGTAAACTGGGGCTTTGGATCACCGGATCACAAAAAATTATATAGCAAGTTTTCTGATGTCGGACTGGCTGAAATTAAACTGGGTTTCGCTAATTACGATGACCCTTATGATGAAGGAATTCAGTACTTTGAAATGAAATACGCCTTTCTTTCTCAAATAGCTAATAAACTGCAATCAGGTAAAAGAAAACTTAGTGAGTTACCATCCGAAATGTTAAGATTTGGTTTTGGAAGAAGAGATGGATACGGTTACAACTTTGATAATATTAAAATCCTCCCTTATGTGCAGTCCGCTATCGGCTGGTCAAAGATTGAAATGAAAGATTGGCCGGTTTCGGTAATGCTTGCCTCCAGCATGCAAAATGCGCTTGATGATACTGAAATACTGAAAAGATATGATAAGAATTTCAGGTTCGGAACGATAAACGAGGGGGGAATAAATTTTAGTTTTGGAATGGTTTCTTTAAATGCCGGTTACGAAGCAACGGTAATATTCCCGCGCTACGTTTTCTGGAAACACTTAGGAAGCTATGCAATTGAAATGGCGGGATTAAGGGCATTGGACAAATTTATTGACGAGGTTATCGATGCTTCGCCTCTTGCCGGACCAATTGTTAATTTCCTTCTAAAGAATGGTTATAATTATGCTTTCTATTCCCTAAAAAAAGAGAAGATGAACTGGCCATTTAATACAGAAACTCCTATAACCTACGAAACAATAAAATTAGGAATTACTTTTACTTTCTAATAATTACAGAGGTTCTTTCAGTTATATTACTTCTCTGAGAGAACCTCAGAAACTTTCCAGAATAATATTACTAATAACTAAAGATATGTGCTTGCCAGGGTTTAAGTTCTATGTATAAACCCGTATGGTAAACTTCTTCTGATGATCTTAAATATTCCTGGTTATTGAGTAAATCATTTAATTCGAATAGTTCCGGATAACCGACCACATTTAATTTAAGTCTGCAAGTAGAAACAATATTTGAATAATTTACAACAACAATTCTCTTTTGATTATTATAAATCCATTGCCAAGCGAGTATATTTCTAAATGAGTTATTGCCTTCCCACGAGGTTTCAGGACTTAATAAGCTCCATTCACCATATTTGAACACATCTTCCTTTGTTATTGCAAAAAGTTTGTTATAAAATTCCGCAATTTCATTATTAGGTGGTTCGTCCGGTTCTCTACCCAACTGAACAGGTAATTTTATTTTTTTCCCTTCAAACTGACCATCATGATAAAATCGCATTCCCATAACAGTACTAATAATAATTGCAGCGACTTTTGATTTTTCTTTTCCGAAAGCAACAATTGCTCGCTCTTCATCATGATTTTCTATAAATCTCAAAGACTTTATTTGATAATCAATTTCTGCTTTAAGATGTTCTTCAATTGATAAAGCCGAATCGTACTTCAACCTATCGGTCAGACTTTTATCATATGTATAATCAAATCCCAATTGCTGTAATTCCCACTCAAGATTCCAGTAAGCTTCTGCAATAAATAAAAAATCGCTCCGCACACTTTTCACGCTTTGGATTACTTCATACCAGAATTCATTTTGCAAAGGTTCTATATTTTTTTTTGAAAGCGCACCTGCCCAGGTATTCTTAAATACATTGTTAAGAGCAAGCATAGCCATGTCGCATCGGACTCCATCACACACAGTTACAAAATTTTTTAGAGTGTCTATTAAAAATTTACGTGCTTCACTGCTAAAAAAATTTATTTGAACTGTATCCAGCCAAGCTGGAAAGAATGGATCCCTACCATGTGCAAAGTATTTTTCTTCATCTATGTTTGGTTGGAAATATGTATGCGAATCTTTTAGATATGATTCCTTATCAACAGACAAGAATATTTCCGGCTTTGTTTTTAGTAAATGTGTGTCTGCATTAAAGTGGTTTGGAACAAAATCGAGAATAAGTTTTATCCCTCTTTTATTAAGTTCGGATTTCAACCTCAGAAGACTATCAATCCCTCCAATAGATTCATTAACCTCGTAAACATCAATAGCAAATGGCGAACCAATTACATCGTTTTTGGTCCAATTTTTCAGAGCTTTGTCATACTCCTTTATTAATACCTCGTCAAAGCAATATTTTTCGATTGATGAAGCGGATGTTTTCCAAACTCCCATTACCCATAAATAATCAATACGCTTCTCGCTAAGTTGATTTATGAACGAGTCAGGTATTTCATCCAATTTAGTTTTTTCACCAAATCTTTTAAGAAAAATCCGTGCGTTTATCTCGTATATCGATGGATGATAGTTGTTCATATTAATTATCTTTTTTGAATCTGATTTAGTAATGATTTTTTTTCTTCCTGTAATTCTTTGTTTTGTTTTAATAATTCGAGATGAAGTCGCTCATCTTTCGATTCAGCAATTATCTGATTATTTCTTTTGATTTGATTTTCAATCTGATTTACTAAAAAATTTGTTACAGTTGCAACGGTGTACTCAAGTGAATCTTTTTCAATCTTTCCATTATATGAAAGTTCGTCCCATTTTTTACTGATAGTTTCATCTACCAATGTTAGTTTGAAAATAAAATTCCGCAGTTCTTCATCCTGAATTTTATCTATTAAATATGCCGGAGAAAATTTATGTTCATTAAAACCATCATAAGCAATCTCGGCTAATTTTTTAAGTTTTGGATTTGAAAAAAGCTCGGGGGCAATTCTATCAATTATATGACCAACAATTTCTTCGTTTCCGCTATATAAAAGTCTTACAATTTCTTTCTCAAAGTTATTTTCTGAGACTATCAAATTGATAGCTGAAAGATCAGGAGTAAGCTTAACATTTTTACTCGCAACATTCTTACCCGCTTGTGTTCTCTGTTTTTGCTGATCAAGAAAAGTATTTAATTCTGTTTCTATCAGTTTTTCTCTCAGCCCGAACTTCTTGGAAATCGATTTTAAGAGTATACTTCTTTTTAATTCGTCTTCAAGTAAAGAAAGGGACCTGACTAATTCTCTAATTGCTTGAGCAGTGAGGGTGGGATCTTCAAACATTCCTTGCTTTTCAAATTGTGCTGTTTGATACTCAATAAAATTTTGAGCTGAATAAAGAAATTCATCAAATTTTTCTTTGCCAAATTTATTTATGAAAGAATCAGGGTCTTCACCTTGTGGAAGAGTAATAACCTTAACATCAAAATTCTGTTTAAGCAAAATTTCTATTGACCGCAGAGAAGCTTTTTGTCCAGCCGGATCGGCATCAAACAAGATTACAATATTTTTTGTAAACCGAGATAAAAGCTGAACCTGTTCTTCCGTTAATGATGTTCCCGAAGATGCAACCACATTTTTTACGCCGGCTTGATAAAGCGAGATCAAATCCAAGTAACCTTCAACAAGTATGGCACGGTCAAGTTTTCTTATTTCATCTTTCGATTGAAACAATCCATATAAGGATTTTCTTTTTGAATAAATCGGGGATTCTGGAGAGTTTAAATATTTAGCAACATCGTCTCTGTTTTCTAACGTTCTTCCGCCAAAAGCAATTACGCGACCATTAGGCGAAAATATTGGGAAAATTACTCTTTGCCTGAATTTATCATAATACTCGCCTTTATCATTTATGTCTATCAGTCCAAGCGTTTTTGCTTTATTAAGGTCAATTTTATTTTCACGTGCGTGAAGTAAAAAATTATTCCAGCTATAGGGTGCGTACCCTAATCCAAATATTCGTTGAGTTGATGGTTTAATTTCTCTCCTTTTCAAGTACTCTCTTGCTTCTTCACCTTCATTACTTTTTAAAAGACAATCCGAAAAAAATCGTGCAGCCAACAAATTTATTTCATAATATTCTTCAAGTTCACTCTGTCTTTCATTATAAACCTCTTTATCGTATTGAATTTTTATCCCTAAATAATCCGCTACTTCCTCAACCGCTTCGACAAAAGAAATATTTTTAAATTCCATTAAGAACTTAAAGACATTGCCTCCGTTACCGCATCCGAAGCAATGATAAATTTGTTTATCATCACTAACAGTAAAAGATGGCGTTTTTTCCTGGTGAAACGGGCACAAACCAATAAAGTTTTTTCCCCTCTTTTTTAGTTGAACATAACCGGAAATAATATCAACAATATTTGCCGAGCTTCTAATTTCTTCTATTTTCTGTTCGGGTATCCGCATTCTTTCATTTAAATAAATTCAAAACTATTTACAAACTAAATTAGAGATTTTATTCATTAAACTAAACTTGGTTAAATTGCCCATCAGAATTAAACTTTGTATTTTGGTATAGGAAAATATGATTAATGGCTTATCATTGAAAAACCGAAGTGTCCTAATAATTCTGCCAGCTCAAGATTTCAATGAGCAGGAATATCTGATTATAACCAATGCATTAGAAAGAGCAAACATCAAAGTGTTTATCGCTTCTGATGCTTATGCTTTGTGTGTCGGTTCAAACGGTCTGAAGGTAAAGAATGACATACAGTTATATAATATTCACGAAAGTAACTTTGGTGGAATAATTTTTATAGGTGGTAATGGCGTAAGAAATTATTGGAACAATCGTCTTTTACACTCAATTGCAGCTAAATTTCACCTAAAGAAAAAGCCGATCGGAGCAATTTGTGCAGCGCCGATCATATTGGCAAAAGCTGGATTAATAACCGAATGTGCTACATGTTATCCCGATGACAAAAAAGAACTTGAAAAAACCGGAGTTGAGTACAAAGACACTCCAATAATTATTTCGAATAATATAATAACTGCAAAAGATCCTACAGCAGCAGCCGATTTCATAAAAATATTCTTAAATGAACTGGCAAAAAATTAATCTTAATAGAACTTACCTTAAGCTCTTTTCGTTTAGTTAAGTATGATATCAAAACTAAAAAAATATTGCGATAGCTTAACTCGGTATTCAAGATATAAAACACGAGAAGTCTATATTGGTGATATTCCGCTTGGCGGAAATAATCCAATACGGATTCAATCGATGACAACAACCGATACTATGGATACCATTGCAACTGTTGAGCAAACTATTAGAATGATAAACGCCGGATGTGATTATGTAAGAATAACTGCCCCAAGCTTAAAAGAAGCCCAGAATCTTCAGAATATAAAAAACGAATTACGCAAACGAGGTTATAAAACTCCTCTGATTGCGGATATTCATTTTACCCCAAATGCCGCCGAACTTGCAGCGCGTATTGTAGAAAAAGTTAGAATTAATCCGGGCAATTATATAGACAAGAAAAAATTCCAGACAATCGAATATACAGATGCAGAGTACGAAGCAGAAATTGAAAGAATACGCGAACGTTTTACACCTCTTGTAAAGATTTGTAAAGAATATGGAACCGCCATGCGCATTGGTACTAACCATGGTTCCCTTTCAGATAGAATTATGAGTCGATATGGCGATACACCACTTGGAATGGTTGAATCAGCGCTCGAGTTTTTAAGAATATGCGAAGAGAACAACTATCATAATATTGTTCTTTCAATGAAGGCAAGTAATCCACAGGTAATGGTTCAGGCATACAGACTTTTAATCCGGAAAATGGAAGAAGAAAACATGAATTATCCATTGCATCTTGGTGTAACCGAAGCTGGAGATGGAGAAGACGGAAGGATTAAATCTGCTGTTGGTATTGGGACTATACTTGAAGATGGGATTGGTGATACAATAAGAGTTTCTTTAACTGAAGAACCTGAATACGAAGCCCCGGTTGCAATATCGCTTGCTAACAGATACATTGGTCGGTCGGACCATAAAGAAATAATTCCAATTGATGAATCCCAAATTGATCCGTTTGTTTATTCAAGAAGAGAAACATTTGAAGTCGCCGGACTAGGAGGAGGAACTGTTCCAAAGATTATTATTGATCTAAGTAAAATTAAAATTGAAGATCATTCTGCCCTTAAAAGTATTGGTTACATTTACGATGCAACAACTGACAAATGGAACATGAACGATCAGGCATGCGATCTGATTTATATGGGTAACCAGATACTGCCATTTGATTCACCTAACAATTTAAAAGTGATATATGATTACAACACCTGGTTAAGTTTAAGGGATAAAACAAAAGGTTTTCCAATTCTTACAGTTAACGATCTAAAACGGAAAACTTCTTTATCCTTTGTTCTGAATTTTGTTGAAATAAATATCAACAATTTATTTGATGAAAGTCTTGCTGAATTTAAAAACAATCCTACCATTGTTTTCATTTTAACAACAGATAATCTTCATGGTATGGCAGAACAACGAAGAGCTTTAATGGAAATGATATCGAACAAAGTTAACAATCCTGTTATCATTAAAAGAACATATTCAAACATAGATGAAGATCATTTCCGGTTATACAGTTCTACGGATATAGGGGCTCTTTTAATAGACGGCTTGGGAGATGGTGTTTGGTTAAATGCTTCAAATAAATACGGAGAAGAATTAGACCTCAATTTAATAAACAGAACTTCTTTCGGAATTCTTCAGGCAACAAGAACAAGAATTTCAAAAACAGAATATATTGCTTGCCCCTCTTGCGGCAGAACGCTCTTTGATTTGGTTGAAGTAACTAACTCAATCAGAAAACGGACTGAACACTTAAAAGGTGTTAAAATTGCAATAATGGGATGTATAGTAAACGGACCCGGCGAAATGGCAGATGCCGATTATGGATATGTTGGGTCAGGTCCTGGAAAAATAACTTTATACCGTGGTAAAGAAATAGTTAAAAGAAGCATTAATTCCGAAAATGCTTTGGACGAATTAATAAAATTGATACAAGAAGACGGAAAATGGGTCGAAATACCCAAATTTTAACCAAATTTATTATTGAGAAAATATGTTGATTATTATATATTTCGAACAGTTATATGGAAATATTCGAACACGATAAAACAATAATCAGGAAAAAGCCAGTTTATTTATTAATAGTTTCTGGTTGACAAATGCACTCCTTAAATATCAGGAGTGCATTTTTTTTATATATGACTGTTGGAGAATTAATCAAACAAATTGAAGATTGGGCGCCACCCGGAGCGGCTTGGGAGAAAGACAATGTTGGACTTCTAGTCGGCTCAAGGGGAGATAAACTTAAAAACATCCTGCTCTCTCTTGAGTTTGATGAAGAAGTCCTTAAAGAAGCAATAAAAAAGAAATGTAACTTCGTTTTTACACATCACCCACTAATCTTTAGCCCGATCAAAAATTTAGATTTCCAAAAATCCAAGCAAGCAAAACTAATTCAACAAATTATTAAAAATAACATCTCTCTTTTTTCAGCTCACACCAATCTGGATTTTATAAAAGATGGAGTTTCCTTTGAGCTCGCGAAAGTACTAAAACTAAAAAACATAAAATTTCTTGAGCAAGAATCGGGAAATCAATTTAAAGTGGTTGTCTTTGTTCCATCTTCACATCTGGAAGAAGTATCCGAAGCTTTGTTTTCTGCCGGTGGAGGAATTATTGGTAACTATCAGAATTGTAGTTTCAGAATAAACGGTACTGGAACATTTAAAGGAAATGAAGAAACCAACCCATTTATTGGTAAAAAAGGAAAAACCGAAAAAGTAGAGGAAGTAAGAATAGAAATTATAGTTGATGCGTGGAATTTAAGTAAGGTAATTAATGCAATTAAGAAATTTCATCCTTACGAGGAACCAGCGTATGACATTTATCCTCTTAAAAATAAAAACACAAATTTTGGAGCCGGTGCTGTTGGCGAACTCGATAAAGAATTAACCGAGAAGGAATTTTTGAATTTTGTTAGCACCTCACTGAAAATCGGAAGGTTGAAATATTGCAATGGATCTGGTAAAAAAATCAAAAAGGTTGCTGTTTGCGGAGGTTCCGGCTCAGAGCTTTTACCAAATGCTATTAATTCCGAAGCTGATGCTTTTATTACTGCAGATATTAAATATCATACATATCACGATGCCGTGGGAAGAATTTTACTTATCGATGCCGGTCACTACGAAACGGAAATTGTTGTATTGAACTTTGTCAAAAAGAAAATTGAAAACATTTTGAGAAACAACGATTCTATAAAAGTTTATAAATATTCGGGAAATACAAACCCAGTAAAGTTTTATTAACATTAAGGAGTAAAATAAATTGATTGAACGACTCACCGTACTATACGAGCTGCAATTAATTGATGATCAGCTCGATGAATTGGAAGAGCTGCGGGGCGATCTTCCGGCAGCTGTAAATGAATTAACCTCACAAATAGAAACTCTTCAGCAACAGGTTGAAGAAAAAGAAGCTGAAAAGAAAAAATCTCTTAGCAAGCGAAAAGAGAATGATAATGAGGTCGAACGGCTTAAAGCAAGTCTTAAGAAATTTAAGTCGCAGCTTTACCAGGTGCGCAATAACAAAGAATATGACGCTCTCACAAAAGAAATTGACCACAGTGAAGAACAAATAAAAAAATTAGATGCCGAAAGTATTGCTTTAGAAGATTTAATCCAGAAATTAAAAAACGAAATCGATGAACTTGAACCACAAATAGAAGCATTACAAAAAGATTTGAAAGAAAAGGAAACCGAACTTAAACAGATTATTAAAGCAAACGAACGCGAAGAAGCAAAATTACTGGACAAGCGTGAAAAGATTGCCGCCAAAGTTAAAAAACCGGATTACAATACATATATGAGAATTAGAAAAGCTCTGAACGGAAAAGCTGTTGTTACTATAAATCGTTCTGCATGTTCGGGCTGTCATAATGTTGTACCACCGCAAAGACAAATAGAAATTCGTCAAAGTAAAAGAATTTTTTCATGCGAATCTTGCGGCAGAATTTTGGTCTCTTCAGAAATAGCTGAAGAAGCAAAGAAAAAGTTGGATCTGTAAAATTTCCAATATCTTTTGTTCTTTTAATCATTCACTTGAAATCAGGAAATCCAAAACTATTATGCCTTTGGATTCCTGTTTTCATGCGGATGATGGGAAATCTAATACTCTTACTACCTTATCTTTCTAACGATTAAATGTTGACTTAAGACTTTCCGCTACATTATCATCCCAATATTTTTCAACTTTACCGTTTCTTAGCCAATAAATCCTTGGTGGTTGATTACCAATCAAACTGAAAAAGTCATTTGCATCTATCATGTGGTATGAGAAATTGGAATGTGTAATTGAATTGAATAGATCAACTGTAAAATTTCCTTCTGAAAAGAAAAGAACATATAAATCCGGAAGATTGTTTTCGTTCCTTTGGAGATCTGCAATTTCTGATGCTGTCTGTTGACAATGTTCGCAATCCAGACTGAAGACCGCAACAAGTTTTTCGCCGCTTGTTAAATCGACTCGCCCCGCTCCTTCAAAATAGATAAACTTACTAAACTTAAATTCGCTTACATCCCGAATTGGAGAAATAATAAAGACCATTACAAATACTAAAGGAACAACAGCAAGCGGTAAAAAAATTTTTTTGCGGTTATCATTCCCTTTCACAAATAAAATTACTAAAAGAATTATCAATAGAATATTTTTCAGAATTGATTCAATGGGTGACATTTTTAACATCTCACCAAAACAGCCGCAATTTTCTTTATCACCAAGTATGAATCCGCTATATCCAAGGTAACCGCTAAAAAATATTAACAAACTAAATGTGAGTGGAATTGTTAAACTTTTCAAATAATAGGGGAACAAAAACAAAATACCGATTGCAAACTCTAATCCAATAAATAGTCTTATAATATACGCTGCTGTTAGTCTATCACTTACAATTCCCTGATCTATTAAAATTACTTCTACACTACCCGGATTAATTATTTTGGAATATGCTGAAATTAAAAAAGTAACTGATAGAACTATTCTAAGTATGGCAGCCAGGTTAAATCTGTTTGTCGTATTCATGCGTTTAGAATTGTTAGTGAGTGGAATTAATCAAAAATTTTTTCGATAGCGGATTTGATATTATCCACACCGATAATTTCTAAAGAACCTTTCACCTTGGCAGATTTCAAATTATTAGCCGGAATAATTACCTTCTGAAAACCGAGTTTAACCGCTTCCTGAATTCGTTTATCAATATGACCAACGCTGCGGACTTCACCGCTAAGCCCGACTTCACCAATAACAACGGTGTTTTTCTTTGCCGGTTTATCGCTATAACTGGAGGCGATTGCACAACACAGTGCAAGATCAACTGCGGGTTCATCAATGCGTAAACCACCAGCCATATTAACAAATACATTTTGCGAGGATAATCTCAGTCCGGCTCTTTTTTCAAGAACAGCTAACAGGATTGATAAGCGCCTATAATCGAAACCGGTTGCAACACGCTGCGGATTTCCATAAGCCGATGGAGTAACGAGCGCCTGAACTTCCAGCAGAATTGGGCGGGAACCTTCTATACTCGATGTTACAACAGATCCTGTTACATCCTTATCGCGCTCGCTAAGAAAAACCTGACTCGGATTTTTTACTTCCTGAAGCCCGTCATCGTGCATTTCAAAAATTCCGATTTCATTTGTGCTGCCAAACCGATTCTTTTGCGATCGTAATATTCTATACGAGTAGCTCCGTTCACCTTCAAATTGAAGGACAGTATCAACAATATGCTCGAGAACTTTCGGTCCTGCTATCATTCCGTCTTTAGTAACATGACCAATTAATATTATGGCACAATTTCTTTTCTTTGCAGATTGCATCAACTCTACTGTGCATTCCCTGATTTGAGTAATTGTACCCGGTGTGTTTTCAAGGTCAGGTCTATATGTTGTTTGAATCGAATCAACTATTACAACCCGGGGATCATTTTTCTCTATTGCATTAATAATATAATCGAGGTCTGTTTCGGTCAGCACAAAAATGTTATTCGACTTTACATTCAACCTTTGTGCGCGCATTTTAATTTGGTTTGCCGATTCTTCTCCTGTTACATAGAGAACAGTTCCATCAATTTTTGATGCCGCTTGCATTACAAGAGTTGATTTGCCTATTCCTGGATCGCCGCCAATTAGAACGACAGAACCGGATACCAATCCTCCGCCCAAGACACGATCAAGTTCTTCAATGTTTGTTTTTATCCGCTCTTCTTCAGTTCGGTTTTCATTTGTCAGATTAGTTAATCGTGGTTCTGTATTTATTTTTTTGCGAGAAGATTTTTTTTCTTCTATCAACTCTTCAGTGAACGTATTCCAGCTATCGCATGATGGACATTTACCAAGCCACTTTAGGGATTCGTGACCACAGTTTGAACAAATATATTTTATTTTGTGTTTGGACATTTTACAATCCTCATAAACTCAAATAAAAAGTAAACAATTAATAATATAATAGAACGCGGATTTAACGGATTGAAACGGATTTCCACTGATTTTTGTTGATGTTACTTTTTATTTATTCCGACTAAATGATTCTACTTATTAAAAACCTGTCCGCTGAATAAACTTTTTAATTATTGGGTCTTCGCTTTCAATTACTTCTTGCGGTGTTCCGGTAAAATAGATTTTGCCCTCGTGCATCATAAATATTTTTTCTGCTGTGTTTTTAACACTGAACATATCGTGTGTTACAATTATAGATGTAACGTTTAACTTCTCATTTAATTCTTTAATAAGATCATCGATGGCATCGGACATAACCGGGTCTAATCCCGTTGTTGGTTCATCGTATAAAATATATTGCGGGTTCGTAATTAATGCACGGGCGAGTCCAACTCTTTTTTTCATTCCACCGGAAAGCTCTGCCGGTTTAAGATTCTGCGTGTTTGGAAGTCCTACAAGTTCAAGTTTTTCTGCAACGGCTTTTTCAATTTCACTTTTAGAATAGCCAAAATTATTTTCTACAAGTGGTAGCGAAACATTTTCAAAGACTGTCATTGAATCGAATAGTGCCGCACCTTGAAACAGAAATCCAAATTTTCTACGAATTCTATACAAATCATTTTTTTCAATATCTGTTATTATTTCGTTATCAACTTTAACGTAGCCGCTATCGGGTGTAAGTAATCCGACGATATGTTTAAGAAGAACGCTTTTACCGCACCCACTTCTTCCAATAACCGCAACTGATTCGCCGGTATTGATTGTAAGATTTACTCCGCGTAATACGTAATTACCGCCAAATGTTTTGTGAAGATTGTTTATTTCGATCATCGCTCTTTGAGAAAAAAGTCGGGTGAAATATAAAAAAGAATAAGGAGTTAAGCGAAGTGAAATTAATAGGACGGCAGTAAACTGCCGTCCAGAGTTTAGAAACCTATGGATTCAATCCCGTGTGGCACTCAACGCACATCATCTCTTTCCATTCGGTTGTAACTGCTGTGCCGGGATGTTTGAACTCAAGATAAGTATTTACTGCTGCAAACTGCATTTTACCCGGTGTTCCCTGTGCATTAATAACATGACAAAGATTGCAATCCCTCGATATAATTTTATTCTTAACAGTTTTATGTTCGTCGTTATGGCATCTGAAGCAGCCCATAAATTCAAGGTGACCAATATTATTTGGATAAGCATCCCATCTAACTTTCATCTCAGGAAAAATATTTTTGTTATACTCGTCCTGAATTCCCTTAATAGCTTTAGCGATCAGATCTTTTTTACTGTTAAATAAATCAGGATAATTATTTTTATAAAAATTGTTAATATAATTTTCAATTCCCTTCATTGCTTCATCTTCAGTTGCAAATTCTTTTCCGATTACTTCCATCGCAGCAAATTTAATAAGCTTAAGATCTTTAGGAATTGATCCCGCCGTAATAGCATTATTAACAAAGAAGGCCGGGGGTTGATAATTATGCGATGGGCGCGTATGACAATCCATACAATCCATCAATCGTGTTTCAAGGCTATCAAGTGTTTTGGGATCAACTTTCTGATTTTCGTCTTCGTAAACAAACACCTCTCCGGTTTTTGTATTTGTATATCGTACCCATGGAATGTTCTGTCGCTTTTCATCTGTATGTTTGTATTCAATCTTAACATTAGGATTAATATGCCAGTGGATTCCCTCTTCAAGTCCGAGTGCACTTAGTGATGAGCCGAGTTTCATGGTAAGTGTAATATCCCATTCGGTGTTTTCAGCATCGTTAAGGTAATGCCGCTCAAGGCGAAGTTTACGTGAATAAAATTTTTGTGGCCAGTGACATTCCTCGCAAGTTTCCCGCGCCGGCCGCAAATCTTTTATTGGCGTTGGAATCGGTTTGGAATACGTGTTTGCAAGTACAGCATAAACCTGTCTTAATCCGGAAAGTTTCGATTTCATATACCAGTCAGCACCGCTACCGATATGGCATTCAACGCAAGCTACACGTGCATGAGGAGAATTTTGATATGCGACATACTCCGGTTTCATAACTGAATGACAGACCTTACCGCAGAACTCAACAGATTCTGTATAATGAAACGCTTCATAACTTCCAACTGCACTTGCAAGTAAAAAGATTGCTGAACCGACTGCAAAAATCATAAACGCATTTCGATGTCTTACATCATTAAAATCTATTACAGGAAAATCTTTGCCTTTAACTTCACCACTTTTCTTTTCTTTTTTTATTTTTAACCACATACCAAGGGGAATAAGTAATAATCCTATTATCAAAACGGTTGGCAGCGCAATATATATTACAATTCCAAGGTAAGCGTTCCCCTGATCTAATGTTAGACTTATAACAAACAGAAAAACTATCATAAAGAAACTTATAAGTGCAATTGTCGCCCCAACAAGCGAAACCCAATTCTGGGTAGATGGAGGAAGTTTTAGCTTCATTGGTTTACCTTTTATTTTGTATTTACAATGGAATTTAAGAAATGAAAGAATATTACAAAAGAAAATGGTGGGAATTTTTTTCGGCTGGATTATAAAATGGCGGAGTCTTTTCTCATCCGCCATTACTAAAACTCTCTTTAGAAAAATTACTTTTTCTCTTTTTGGGTTTCTTTTGTGTCCTTTTCAATCTTTTCAATAATTATTTTCTTTCCTGCTCCGGGCGAAAAATGTTTTATTCTCATTCTTCCTTTACAACAACAGCAATCGTCGTCATCTAATTTTTTGTTGAAGAAAATCATTTTATCGCCAGAATTAGCTTCATCATCTATCATAATCTTATACTTTCTAACTTTTTCATTCTCTCTCAGGAATTTATCTGCCTCTTCACCTTCATAAGTCTTTGTTTCTTCTTTACCATCTTTAAAAGTAGTAACAGTTACTTTCTTCTTACCATCTTCAATTCTAACTTCTACCTTTTTCTTTTCATCTCCCTTTGCGTCCACATCAATTTTACCATCCTTTTTATTAAATCTGTATATCAAAACATTACCGTCTTTACTTTCAAACTTTCCGTCTTCATCAGATAGCCAGACCATGCCGGGAAGCTTACCAAATGCTTGTAACTTTTTTGCTAAATCCTGTGCATCTTTTCCTTCGAATACAACATCTTTACCATCAACTTTTATCGTGAGTCTTTCAACATTACCTTTTAGTTGATCAAGTTTTGTTTCAAGATCACTTTTCTTATCCTGTGCAAAAATTGTTAAGCTAAAAAGTCCAAGTAAAAAGAATAATGCAATTACAAATACTTTTTTTGTTTGATTCTCGCTCATAACAACTCCTTTTTTGTGTGCAATTTATTTCTTCTTACAATTTGATACTGTTAACGGATTCTTAAAGAATGTTAAAAAATGTTAAATACAAGAAATAATTGATTTGTTAGATTAAATTTGTCCTTATGAAAAAGCATAGAGTAAAAATAATTGTATTCGTAATGACGCTTTCTGTAATTGGTCTTATAGCGGTTCAAATCTTTTGGCTTAGAAATGTTATCAAAGTTGAGGAAGAACGATTTGAAAGAAAAGTAAATGACGCATTACTTTCTGTAGCACAAAAAATTGACAAAGAAGAAGTTGCAGAACGCATTATCAAAAAGATCGAAAGTTCTTCAATAGATCAGAATAAAAAATTAAACTCCGCAAAGGGACAAAAAAGAATTATAAATGATTCAACGACACATATTGCATTTATAGTTAAAGATAGTCTGATAAAACCAACGGCTAATTTTCAGTTCCGATATTTAACACGCGATAATGATAGTGCTAAAGTCACTATAGTAAAATTCGACTCTGCTTCTCATAAAACAATACTAATTAATAATAACTTTAGCTGGCAGAGAAAAATCGATTCTATTGTTGTAAGAAAAAAACAGTTAGTAGAGGACGTTGTTACCGACATAATTCGGATTAACACAGAAAAAAAGATTGAGGAACGTCTTAGCGTTGATAAATTAAATAAATATATTTCAGAGGAATTGAAAAGCCAAGGGATTGACACAGAATTTAATTTTGGTATTTATAAGTCTTATAAAGACACTCTAGTATTAACAAAAAAAGGAACTGACACAGATCAATTAATGAAATCGAGAACAAGAACCTTTTTGTTCCCGGATGAAGTACTTAATTCTCCAAATCAACTCATCATATATTTCCCGAACAAAGACACTTATTTACTTTCTACTGTATCAGGCATGCTTATTCTTTCTATGGTATTAATAATTGTAATTTCTGCCCTCTTCTACAAAACTTTACAAATGTTTATAAATCAAAAAAAGATTACAGAAATAAAAAACGATCTTATTAACAACATAACCCACGAATTCAAAACTCCAATATCTACCATATCTGTAGCGTGTGAAGCGTTAAACGAACCCCAGCTTATCAAAGAAAGCTCATCAATTAACAGATATACTTCTATAATAAAGGAAGAAAACGAGCGTTTAAGGATGATGGTAGAAACATTGTTAAATACTGCTGCAATAGAAAAAGGAACGTTGCATCTTAACAAAGAACAAATAGATATTAATGAACTCGTAAAAATTTCCATCAACAAATTCGATGAAACCATCAAGAAGAAAAATGGAAAAGTTGAAATTGATTTTTGCGAAGTACCATTAATCTGTGAAGGTGATAAATTTCACTTAACCAACTGTTTAAGCAATTTAATTGATAACGCTATTAAGTATAACGAGAATGAACCGATCATAAAAATAAAAACAACATCTGAAAACAACTTAGTGAAAATAAGCATTAGTGATAATGGAATGGGTATAGCAAAAGATCAACTAGACAAAATATTTAACACCTTTTATCGCGTTCAATCAGGCAATATTCAAAATGTCAGAGGCAACGGAATAGGGCTTAGTTATTGCAAAAAAATAATTGAAGCGCACAATGGCAGAATATCGGTTTCAAGCAACCCCGGTCAAGGTTCAACTTTCGAAATATATTTACAATCAGTTTAAATGAGCCCAAACAGAATAAAAATATTACTTGTAGAAGATGATATTAATCTTGGCACTGTATTAAAAGAATTTCTTAGCGTTAAAGGTTTTGACGTTACTCACTGCGTTAATGGAGAAGATGCTTATAATATTTTCAACCAAAAACCTTTTGACATTTGTCTTTTTGATGTAATGATGCCAAAAGTTGATGGGTTTACATTAGCAAAGAACATTAAACAGATTTCTTCTATTCCATTTATCTTTTTAACTGCCAAATCTTTGCTTGATGATAAAATTGAGGGATTTAAAATTGGCGCAGATGATTATATTACAAAACCCTTCAGCATGGAAGAGTTAATTCTAAGAATTAATGCGGTTCTAAAGAGAAGTAACAGGAACGATAAATTATTCAATAAATCCGAATACAAAATCGGGGGTTACAACTTCAACTTTGATAAACGAATTCTTTTACATAACAACAAAGAGCAAAAACTCACATCAAAAGAAGCAGAGTTGTTAAAACTACTTTGTCAGAAACAGAATGAATTACTGGAACGCTCAGAAGCTTTGAAAGCAATATGGAAGACTGATAGTTATTTTACATCGCGAAGTATGGATGTATATATTGCTAAACTAAGAAACTACCTTAAAGCCGATCCTAATATTCGTATAGTAAATGTTCATGGCTCGGGATTCAAACTAATTGTTGAGTAGCTATTTCCCTTTCTGTTACAGTTAATTTCGCTTTATTAAATGGTCTTATTAAATAAAAGTTTGCAAAGAGTCTGCCTAAAGTATAAGATATAATTGCCGCTGTAACTCCAACTATATTAAAATATTTTATAGTGACAAGAAGCATTAATACAACTCCGGCAACTTCAGTAATTGTAGCATAAGTAATTGGCTTTGTTGTTCTAACATTAACAAGAAGGGATCTTTGAAAATTAATCCAGACCGTTGTAATGGGAAAGAATGTGTATAACATCAACGCCGGCTTTGCAAAGTCTGCCAGGTTATTTGATAATCCTGAAACACCTATCAGCCATAAATCACTAAGCGAAGTAAAGGAAATTGAAGCAAGACCGGCAAAAACAAAAATTGCAATTCCGTAAGCAAAATTTCTGAGCATAATAAAATCATCTTTGGTTTTTATTAACGCTATACCGACTTCCTGATAAGACAAACCGAATGCTCTGAAAAGAAAAACTAAAGAATTTAGTACCGGCAGCACAGCCAAAGATTCAAGAGGCATTTTACTTTGTCCAAGGAAAAATGTAACAACCGGATGAATTCCTAATGAAATAAATGAAGTTAGTATCAGCGGGTAATAAAACTTTATTATTTCTCCATACGAAATATCACTTCCCGAATCCGTTGATTTTCTGATGTGCTTAATTGTCTTATAAGACATTAACCGGGTTGCAATTGCTTCCGATATTACTCCTACAGAAAGAGCCGAAGCACCAACAACAACACCATGAACAGTTGTAAATCCAAACAAAATAAAAGCTGTAAGAGACATTGCAGTAAGTCTTACAACGGTTCCATAAGCAACGATTCGTGTTCTATTATTTCTTATTAAAATTCCTTGATAAAATCTTCTATAACCAATAGCCGGTGCCCATGGGATAAGTATTGCTACTGCCATGTGAGTTAAATGCGCTACACGTTCAGGTAGATTAATTAATTTGATTGAAATAAAATCGAATACCGGCGGATAAATAACAATTAACATAAAAACAACTAATATTAGATTAACCGCGTAAACAAAATTCCTTAGCTTACAAAATGATTTATTACCATCAACAAGAGCGGTGGATGCACTTAACATCATTATTACTGGCGATTCAACAATCAATGCAAAAGAAAATGCAACACCGTAAGCAGCAAGGTTAAACTCTGGGTCTTTCATTCTGGCAATTAAAGCTGTTAGGTAAGGTCCTTCAACGGACATCATCAGCCACGTTGCCAATAATGGTGCCCAGAAAAGAAATATTTTTTTATAGGATAACTCTTCTTTCAATTACTTTTATCCGCGGCTTTAACCTTTTCAATAAAGGACTTTAATTTATATTCGTTCAATTTATTATCCGTTCTAACTCCCGAACATACATCAACGCCAAAAGGTCTTACAAATTGAATTGCTTCAGCGACATTATCTGCATTTAATCCGCCAGCTAAAAAGAGAGGGACTGATATCGAGTCTCTTATTTTTCTGCTAATTGACCAATCGTGAGTTCTTCCTGTTCCGCCAAGTTCCTTAATGCTTAGTTTCTGATTACCGCTATCGAGCAGAATTGCGTCAACACTTCTCGATATCTCGATTGCTTCTTTAACAGAATTTTCATCAACAACATGAACCACCTGAACAATTTTAATACCGGGGAGAGCGTTTCGTAACTGCTCGTGTGTTCCGTTTACTAAATTATCGCAAATTTGAATCGTGTTTGTTTTACACTTTTTATGTTGGGTAATAATTTCATCAACAGATTGTTTGGAAGTTAATAGAAAAGTCGCAATTGCCGGTGGAACTGAAAGAGCTATTTCTTCAATCAGGTCTTCGCTTATAACACCCGGACCACTTGGCATGTTCGAAACCAATCCCAATGCCGACGCGCCGTAATTTAGTGCAAGATTAGCTTCTTCAACGCTTGAGATGCAGCATATTTTTATTCGTGTCATCCGGTAAATTCACTCTTTAGAATTGAATAATATTTCATATTAATAAAATTTCCTTTCAAATAAACTTTGTTTCTTAACGTACCTTCGTACTTCATTCCGGCTTTTTCCATTGCGCGGTAAGAACCAATATTATTTTCGTCGCAGTGCGCTTCAATACGGTTGGCGTTCAACTGTTCAAAACCGAATTTAATAATCCGTTTAATTGCTTCGGTGATAATTCCCTTTCGCCAATATTTAGGAGAGAGAACATAGCCTATATCGGCACATCTATTTGGATTGTTCCATTTTCTAATGGAAATCCCGCCTATAACTTTATTTTCATTCTTAAGCACAATCGCAAAATCGATATTATCAAGCTTCGTAAAATTTTCTTTTGTCATTTGTAAAAATGCTTTAGTATCATCATACGTTTTGTGAGTATCCCATGGTAAGAAGTCGGTTACCTTATCAATTGATGCGTATTCAAAAATATCATCAAGATCATCTTCTACAAATCCGCGAAGTATTAATCTATCGGTTTCAAGAACAGGAACTTCGTTAAACGGGTTCTTTTTAGTTTGCATTGTCATTAACAAATAACTTAAAATTGTTCTCTTTTTTTATTACAATTGAAGGTAAATTTAAGAAATTATCTGAATAACAATGCCGGAGATTAACAATGATTTCAAAAGAGTTACTTGAGATTCTTTGCTGTCCAGAATCAAAAGCCGATTTAGTATTAGATGGAAATTATCTTGTCTCTGTTGATAAAGAGACTCGCCGCCGATACAGAATAGAAGATGATATCCCTATAATGCTCATTGAAGAATCTGAGCAGTTGGATTTTGAAACATGGAAAGAAATAATGATTCGTCACAACAAACCAGTGGAATAATTATATTGCAGCCTGATGATAATTAAAAACAATATTGATGAAATACAGAATTATCTTTTAGATGCATCCAATTATACCGGCTATTGCGAAGCTGTGTACTTTCCTGAATCCGAAAGTGACGTGATCGAAATTCTAAAAAAATGCTCTGAAGAAAAAAAAAGAGTTACTGTTTCAGGCAACGGGACAGGACTTACCGGCGCCAGAGTACCTGAAGGGGGAATTGTTTTATCATTAGAGAGAATGAACCGTGTAATTGAAGTAAATGAAAGGGATTTTTATGCTGTAGTGGAACCGGGGGTTCTTCTTAAAGAATTTCAGGATTTAGTAGAATTAAAAAATTTATTTTATCCCCCTGATCCCACTGAAAGAAATTGTTTTATTGGTGCGACTGTTGCGACAAATTCTTCGGGCGCAAGAACATTTAAGTATGGACCAACTCGCGATTATGTATTGGGCTTAAACGTCGTATTACCAGATGGCGACAAATTAAAAATTTCCCGCGGTCAGTTTATATCCGATGGATATGATGCAATATTAACAACAGAAAGCGGAAGAGTAATTTCTTTTAAGTTACCTGTTTACGAAATGCCTAAAACTAAAAATGCATCCGGTTATTTTTGCAAAGAAAATATGGATCTAATAGATCTATTCATCGGTTCCGAAGGAACGCTTGGAGTTATTACAGAAATAAAACTAAAATTGATTAATCTGCCAAAAGATGTTTTTTCTTGTGTCGCCTTTTTCAATAATGAAGATAACGCGCTTAACTTTTTAGAAGAAGCTCGTTCTTTATCAAGAGAGACAGAAGTAAATAATCTTAATGGAATATCGGCGAGAGGTTTAGAATTTTTTGATAGCAAGGCTTTAAAATTTTTATCCGTAAGCTATCCAAAAATTCCTATTAAAGCAGAAGCTGCTGTTTGGTTTGAACAAGAAAAAGATAACAATAAAATTGATATTGACGCGTTGTGGATTGAACTTCTTAACAAACATAAGTGCTTAATTGATCAATCATGGATAGCATTAGGATACAAAGATGAAGAGGAGTTCAAGGATTTCCGTCACGCAATTTCCTGGAAAGTAAATGAATTTATAACTCAAAAAGGCCTTAAAAAAGTAGGGACCGATATTGCTGTCCCAGATGAAGTATTCAGAAAGTTTTATAAATCAGCAAAAAATTTAGTTGAAAAAAATAATTTAGCGTATGTTATCTATGGTCACGCCGGCAATTCTCATCTTCACTTAAATATGTTGCCGAAAAATCAGGCCGAATTTAATACTGCAAAGAGAATTTATTCTGATTTATGCGATCTTGCAATCAAATTAAAAGGAACTGTCTCGGCAGAACACGGAATAGGAAAAGCAAAGCGGGAATATTTGCTAAGAATGTATGGAGAAGAGGTAATTAAAAAAATGGTTCTCATTAAACTTGCACTAGACCCCGACAAAATTTTGTCGATTGGAAATATTTTTGACGAAAGGTTCCTGGATTAATATGAAAAGATTCGCCTTACTAATTTTTCTGATTATTACAGTAGATCTTTTTTCACAAGTTGATCCAACCCTCGACAACAAGTACAGATTGGCACAATTATTTGAACAGGAAGGACAGTTCGAAAAAGCTGAAATGATTTATCGCGAATTAAATACCGCTCAACCATGGAATTATTCTTTTCTGGATGGACTTAACAGAGTTCTGGTCAGACAAAAAAAATATGACGAATCAATACTACTTTTAGAAAACAAAATAAAAGATACACCGCAAGATGTTAGTCTCTATGGTTTACTTGGTTCTACTTATTACATGATGGACAGTATCAACAAAGCATTTGAATCGTGGGAACGTGGTATTAAAACAAACCCAAATAATTATGTGGTATATCGTGTTATTGCAAATTATGCTTTGGAAAATCGTTTGTTCGATAAAGCTATCGAATTGTTGAACAGAGGTAAAACATTTACCGAAGACCCGGTAATCTTCTCTCTTGATCTCGCCAATATATATTCAATAAACATGCGTTTCGAAGATGCTGCAAAAGAATATTGTAACCTTGTTTCTATTAGACCTGAACAGGTAGGAACCGTTAAATCACGTTTACAAAATTATTTCAGCCGACCGGGAGCGGCAGAAGCCACCATAAAAATTGTTAAAGAATTTTCGGATAAAAATAAATTACCAGTGCTTTATGATCTTCTTTCTTATTGCTATACACTAAATGGAAATCTTCAACAAGCATTTACTGCTACTATTGAGTATGATAAACTTTCGGGTGGTAACGGTAATTTTATTTTTGCGTTTGCACAGGAATTATTGCGGAATAAACAGTATGATTTTGCTGCAAAGTCGTACAAGTACTTTATAGATAATTTTTCTAAGTCACCTCTGCTACCAATTGCCCGGATTGGTTACTCAAAAACTTTGGAAGAAGATTTAAATTCCAGACTATCTAATTCTCCTGATTTTTGGAAACCAATTGCTGTTCAAAAAGTTTTATATGAAAAAGAATATCAGGAAGTAATCAACTCATATGATCAATTAGCAGGTTCATATCCTGACAAGTCTACGTTTATTGAAGCGAAATTTAGAATTGCTGAAATTTATTTTAATCGATTATACGACAATTCAAAAGCAGACAGCACTTATAATATTGTTATTTCAAAATCCCCGTTTTCATACTTTACTTCATTGTCCTATCTTGCCAAAGCAAAGATAGCTATGAAAGAAAATCGCTTGGATCAATCATTAGAATTATTGAAAAAAAGTAGTCAGGTTGAACCGGGCGATATTCAGGTTTTGAATGAAGCCAGATTCTATTTTGGACTTATTAATTTCTGGAACGGTAATTTTTCACAATCACTGAATATTTTTAAAGAGGTTCTAAACAATCTAAATAGCGACTATGCCAATGATGCTTTGGAGTACTCTACCCTAATTTCTACAGCTAAAAGAGATTCGATCAACCTTGTTAAATTTGCAAATGCAGATAAACTGTTATTTCATAATAAGCTAAAAGAAGCAGTGATTGAATACAAAACTTTAGCTGATAACCCTAACTTATTTATTCTAAATGGGTTCGCAAATTATAGACTTGCTGAAATTTTTTTAATGAAAGACGATTTTTTTTCTGCAGTTCAAATTCTTGAAAACTTGTCGAATGACGAAAAAGTCGCGATTTTCGCTGATAAATCAACTTTTTTGCTGGGTAAAACCTATCAGTTCGGTTTAGGAGATTTAACCAAAGCATCCTCAAATTACCAGAAATTGCTTGAAAAATTCCCAAACTCCTTATATTTTGACAAAGCAAGAGAATATTTAAATGCAATCACCAATAAAAGTGGATAAAAATGACAGATTCCAGAGAACCAAAGAGTGTTAAATGCTCATTTTGCGGTAGAGACGGCAGCGAAGTTACAAGTATGGTAGCCGGACCCGATGTTTACATTTGTGATATTTGTATAAAAACCAGCGTGGATATCCTAAAAAATAATGTTGCCTCATTTACTAAAAAAGAAACCTATCATACATCCCTTACTCCCGACCTAATCAAAAAAAGTTTGGATGAATATGTTATTGATCAGGAATTAGCAAAGAAAATCTTGGCTGTTGCGGTTTATAATCATTACAAAAGAATCAATGCGGCTACTTCCCTTTTTGATATGGATGAAGTTGAGATTGAAAAAAGTAATATACTATTAATTGGACCGACGGGTGTTGGAAAAACTCTACTGGCTCAAACACTTGCAAGAATTCTTGATGTTCCTTTTGCTATTGCGGATGCAACAACTTTAACGGAAGCCGGTTATGTTGGTGATGACGTTGAAACAGTTCTTGTCCGTCTACTACAAGCTGCCGATTATAATTTGGAAAAAGCTCAAAAAGGAATTGTCTACATAGATGAAATCGATAAGATTGCACGTAAGAGCGAATCTGTATCGATAACACGCGACGTTTCCGGCGAAGGTGTTCAGCAAGCACTTTTAAAAATTTTAGAAGGTACTGTTGCCGGCGTGCCACCACGTGGCGGAAGAAAACATCCCGAACAGAGTCTTATTAATATTAACACAAAAAATATTTTGTTTATATGCGGCGGGGCATTCGAAGGAATTGAAAATATTATTGCGTCCCGAATTAATCGCAATCCGATCGGCTTCGACACAAATATTTCTAATAATGAAACTCTTGATAAAGATAATCTGGTTACACAGGTTCAGCCAGAAGACCTTGTTAAATACGGCTTGATTCCGGAATTAGTCGGAAGACTACCAATGATTGCACCCCTCCAATCACTTAATGAAAAAGCATTAAAGAATATTTTGACTGAACCAAAGAATGCTATAATAAAACAATACAAAAAATTATTTTTGATGGAAGGTGTTGAGCTGGAATTCGATCCAGTTGCTTTAGATGAAATTGTGAAAAAAGCGATTGAAAGAAAAACCGGTGCGCGCGCACTCCGATCAATTGTAGAAGGAATTTTGCTCGATATTATGTATGAGCTGCCAACACAAGAAAATATTGATAAATGCTTAATTACTAAAGACGTTGTTACTAAAGGTGAGAACCCGCTTTATATTGAGAGTGATAGAAAGACCGCATAATTCACATAATATACAGAGCTAAAAATTCTTTGCTAACCAACATTTATAATGTTTTTAAATCTTATTAATGCCGGTGATCTTTTAGATTTCTATTCATCCATAAAAAGAAAACACTTGTCATTATTCAAAATCTTTTCAAGAATCTTTTCTTCTAACAAAAAAAGAATACAAACCGCGTGGTCTCACATCGAATCTCCGCCAACTCATTGGTGGGATATTCCACAAATTAACGAGCGTTGGAATTTATTAATATCTGGTGATTATAAAACCAACTACTATGATTATTTTATCAAAACTTATTTAAGTAATAAGACGAAAATAGTTGCTCTCTCATTAGGTTGTGGAACGGGCCATAGAGAATTACGGTGGGCAAGTTCGGGTAAGTTTGAAAGAATAGATGCCATCGATTTATCATCACAAAGAATTGATTATGCTCACCAAAAATCAATTGATGCTGGCTTTTCTAATATTATCAATTTTGAAGTGCAAGATTTTCTCTCTTTACCAGAAACCAACACTTATGATTTAATTCTATGCGAACAATCACTTCATCATTTTTACCCAATGAAAAATGTTGTTGAAAAATTGTTTCGTCTCGTAAAAAACGAAGGATTATTATTAGTAAATGAATATGTTGGGCCTAATCGTTTTCAATGGACTAGCGAACAATTGTATTACACAAATAAACTACTTCAAGAAATACCTGTTAAATATAGAAGATTTTACAAAAGCGGCTTGATTAAAAAGAAGGTTTATAAGCCGGGACTTTTAAGAATGATTCTAAGCGATTACTCAGAAGCTGTTGAATCAGAAAATATTTTACCATTGTTACAAAAAACTTTTTCCGAATTAGAATTAAAAGCTTATGGAGGAACAATTCTTCACCCATTATTTAATGGAATTGCTCATAATTTTTTAACTCCCGACAAAGAGATTGATGCGGTAATTAAAAAATGTTTCCGTTTCGAAGATAATTTAATGCATTCACAAATAATCAAAAGTGACTTTATATTTGCAGTGTATAAAAAAGAATCTCAATGAAATTATTAATAATTATTTTTTTGTATGCTGTTTCAATATTTGGTCAATCCAAGCTATTAATTTATATGGACCTTCAGCAAACCGATCACCTTAAAGCGTACGGAGTTACATTCAACGCGTTAAAAGACGGTTACACCGGGGATTGGCTTCTTAACTACCGTGGCGGTTCTTTTATGTTCGATTATTCCGAACAGCTCGCTTTAAGATGCCGATTAAAAGGCGTTTCCTTTGCACAACTATCAAACGAAGAAGCTGTTCAATTATATGCTTTCGTTCAAAGTGAAGAACAAAATATGGATGTCGTGCGGCTCGAAAAAGCTCCTAATATTGCTGTTTACGTCCCACCCGGATTTCAACCATGGGATGATGCAGTAATGCTCGCACTCGATTACGCTGAAGTTAAGTACGACAAAATCTGGGTAGAAGAAATTTTAAGAGGTGATTTAGAAAAATACGACTGGCTTCATTCTCACCACGAAGATTTCACGGGACAGTTTGGAAAGTTCTACGCCTCATTCAGCGGTGCATCGTGGTATATTGAACAACAACTTTTATACGAAACTGAAGCGAAGAAACTCGGTTTTAAAAAAGTTTCCGATATGGAAAAAGCTGTTGTTGCGGCAATTAAAAATTATGTTGGTCAGGGTGGTTTTCTTTTTGCAATGTGTTCTGCTACAGATTCATTCGATATAACCTTATCCGCAATGAACGTTGATATTGTAGATAGAATGTACGACGGCGATCCGCCTGATCCCAATGCTCAATCTAAACTCGATTACTCAAATACATTTGCATTCGAGAATTTTAAACTGGAGATGAATCCACTTGTATATGAATACAGCGATATTGATATTCAACCGGCTGAAGTTGGTGATCAACGAAATGACTATTTCACATTATTCGATTTCTCCGCAAAGTACGATCCTGTTCCAACAATGCTAACTCAAAATCATGTAAATGTAATACCCGGTTTTATGGGGCAAACAACTATGTTCAGAAAAAAGCTTATAAAAAATTCGGTTTACATTCTGGGGGAACGTGCCGGAACAGATCAGGTTAAATATATTCATGGGAATTACGGGAGAGGTACATTTACATTTTACGGTGGACACGATCCTGAAGATTATCAGCACGCGGTTGGAGATCCGCCAACCGACTTAAGTTTATTTAAGAATTCACCCGGATATAGATTAATACTGAACAACATTTTGTTCCCGGCAGCTAAAAAGAAAGAGCAGAAAACGTAGGCCGGATGTTAGATGCAAGATACTTGATTCTTGATACTCGATGCTTGATACTGGATGTTTGTTAATGGATACTTGATAATTCTATTTATCTAGTATCCAGCATCCAATATCCAGAATCCAGTATCCAGAAACAAAAGCTGAATCCATTTACATAAATTATCATCTAATAGAATGGCATGAAATATCTAAAATTCAAAAACAGCAATGAATCTGTACCAATTGGCAAACTTGTTTGCGTAGGAAGAAATTATTTGGAACACGCAAAAGAACTTGGCAATGATGCACCTGAATTTCCAATAATATTTTTAAAACCGGCATCAAATGTTATCTTTTCGGGTGAGAATGTTATTCATCCTCCATACTCTAATAATCTGCAACATGAAGTTGAGTTGGTTCTTTACATAGGAAGAGATATTAAAAATGCCAACGATGAAGAAGCCGAAAATTCTATTGGGGGCTATGCTGTCGGTCTTGATATGACATTAAGAGATTTGCAATTTGAACTTAAGAAGAATGGAGAACCGTGGACACTTGCAAAATGTTTTGATACCGCTGCTGTATTATCCGATATTGTTTTGAAAAGTGATTATAAGCTTAAATGCAATGAAAATATTTCTCTTTCTGTTAACGGAGTTGTTAAACAAAATTCGGATTTATCTAAAATGATTTTTTCACCGGTCGAAATTATAAAATATATCTCAGCCAGAATGACCTTAGAAAAAGGTGATCTTATTTTTACAGGAACTCCCGAAGGTGTTAGCAAAGTTATTCCCGGTGATAAAATTGAAGCATCTATCGAAAACATTGGAAAAATATTCACCCAAATTTCAAAATAAGGAGTAATCTATGCCCATCTTTGAGTACAAATGTAACGATTGCGGAAAAAAATTTGATATACTACATAAGTCTTCAACAAATCTCGAAGAAGTAATTTGTCCGGAATGCCATTCAAAGAATTCTAAAAAATTACTGTCAACATTCAGCGCATCAATGGGAAGCTCATCTTCTTACGATAGTGGTTCTTCGTGTTCAGATGGAAGCTGCGGAGTTCCTTCTTACGGAGGATGTGCAAGCGGAATGTGCGGACTAAATTAAGTAAGTCTATTACAACACAACATAACTGGTTTACTAATTCTATCAAAGTAGAATAAAATCTCATTTTTTTATCACGGGTCCCGATCTAATCGGGACTTTTTCTAAAAGACCTTCGTTAAAACAATCCGCGCTAATCAGATAAATCCGCGTTTATCCGTGTTCTATTAATATCTTCAGTTATACGTATTTAAGAAAGAATATTCCTTTGCATAAAACAGCATCTGTTCAGTAAAGTCCATTGGGTATTCAACTTTAACATCAACAATCTTATCTTTTTCAAATACAGGAACAAGTTTTGGATTAATAAATCCTGCATATGGCGCAATATTTAATCTTTTATATCGCTCTAAAACTTCTTTATGAATTTCCTGATCTACTTTTACTCCATAACTCTCTATAAAATTCTTGCCGGCTTCATAATCACCTTCAGATTTTATTCTTTGAATCTCTCGTAAAAGTTGACCGAATAAGTTTCTTAACTTGTCATAATCATTAATTACAAAATATGTTTTACCGTCTTTTACTTTTTTCTCAATAATATTTTCCGGTTTCCCTTTTTCATAAACCCATTTAGAGATTGCCTGGCGGTTGCGCATGTGAGCTTGTTCAATATTTGCGCTAGGTTCAATCCTTGCCAATTGAACCATCAAACCATTTCGTATATATGCATCGTATTCAGCTTTACCAACTTCGAGTGAGGGCATTACACCAATATCAATAAGTTTTTTATCCATAATAAAATACAAGGCAACAAGATCAGCTCTGGCTTCTTCGAGAGGTGAAGCATAGTTTTTTAATGTTTCGTTTGGTTGACCAACACCGGGATTAAGTTGTCCGGAACCGTGACCAATTACCTCATGCATATCTGTGTGTAAGTCGCTTGCAAGTGCACCATATTTTTTTGCACGTTCGATTTCTTCCTTAGAGTATGCAAATTCTTCAAGTACTCCGCTTGTTTCTGCGGCTTTGTTATAGGAATATACAATATTACCAAGATTAACCGACTTTGAGCCGTATTCTTTTCTAATCCAATCCGCATTCGGTAAATTTATTCCAATTGGTGTTGAAGGAGAAGCATCTCCGGATTCCACTACAACAGTAATTACTTTTGCAGAAATTCCGGTAACATTTTTCTTTTTATGCTCGGGCATAATTGAAGAATTATCCTCAAACCATTGAGCGTTATCGCTTATTGCTTTTATTCTTTTTGTTGCTTCAAGATCTTTGAAAGAAACAACAGATTCATAATTAGCTCTATAACCAAGCGGGTCGTTATATGTTTCAATAAAACCATTCACAACATCAATGAAAGAATTAGTATCTTTAACCCACTCTATATTATACTCGTCCCATTTTCTTAAATCACCGGTTTCATAATATTCAATTAACAGCTCCAGTGTTTTTCTTTGCTGATCGCTCTCGGTATAATCTAAAGCTTTGCGAAGCCAGAATACTATTTTTTTAATTGCGGCATTATACATTCCGCCCCATTTCCAATATTTTTCTACAAGCTGACCATTTTCCTTTATTAATTTTGAATTGAGTCCATACGATACCGGTTGTGGATCATTTGGATCGATAATCTTTGAATAGAAGTTCTCAACTTCCTTTTGCGTAACACCTTCATAAAAATTTACAGCCGATGTTTTTACAAGGTCGGCTTTAGGATCCTGATTAACCTTTATTGGATCAACGTTTGGATCGAACAAAATAGGTGTAAGTTTCTTTATAAGATCTTCCTTCAATTCACCCGGCTGGAGCGGTAAATCAAATTCGTCCGCACTTTCAATAAGCTGACGGAAATATTCCTTTGAAAATTCCGGCATAATTTTTTTATTAGAGTAATGATGATGTATTCCGTTTGAGAACCATACTCGTTTTGTGTACTCTATGAACTTTGCATACTCGGGAACGGTTTTATCTCCATTATATGTTTTTATAATCCCTTCTAAAGTCCTTCTTATATATAAATTGTGTTTGTAATTTTGATCCCAGATGATATCTCTTCCGGAAAGAGCCGCCTGATAGAGATAATAAAGCAACGTTTTCTGACGAAGAGTTAAATCCTCAAATCCGGGAACTTTATATCTCTGAATCCGCAAATCTGCAAATTGTTCTGTTACATACTTAAAATCATCCTGTTTCTGCTCGGTGGTACAATTCATAAGTGTTAATCCCATAATAATAATTGATAATAAAACAGATAACTTTTTCATGATAGTTCCAATATGTTTTGTATTGTTTAAATTAGGCGGTGCAAAATATAATTTTTGATTAAGCTAAACAATGAATTATAAATTAATCCGGAACTGATATGAATATTCAGCTAATCGGAACAAAAAGTTGTAACGATACAAGAAAAGCCGAGCGGTTTTTTAAGGAAAGAAGAATTCAGTTCCATTTCCGCGATTTAAATGAAAAAGGATTGGCTAAAGGGGAGCTTGATAATATTTCAAGAAAAATTCCTTTGGAAGAATTGATTGACCGCGATGGAAAGCAATTCAAAAAACGAAACATGCATTACATGCGATTTGATATTGAAGAAGAATTGTTAAACGATCCTCTTCTATTAAAAACTCCAATTGTGCGTAACGGAAGTGATGTTACTATTGGTTATAAGCCCGAGATTTGGAAAAAGTGGATTTCGGAAAAAGCTTAACGGTGATCGAGCAGAACTTTCCTTGAGTCAAACTCTTTAAGTAATTCCTCATAAGACTTAAACCGGATACCATCCCATCCGCATGCTTTTGCGCCATCAACATATTCCTGAATGTCGTCAATAAATAAATGTTCATGAGATGGTTTATTAGTAAACTCTTCTACGGCTCTGTAAATTTTCTCTTCGGGTTTAATAGCACCAACTTCATGTGAAAGGAATAACTTGTCGAATAAATTCAGGAATTGATAATGCTGATAACCATATTCTTTATGAATCTCATTTGTGTTGGAAAGAAGGCAGAGAGTGTAATGCTCTTTTAATTTGGGTAGTAAATTTATAACATCTCGATTGAGTGTAAATATGTCCGAAAATATTCGGCAGAATTCTTCTGCGGTAACCGTTCCTTCGAGCCATTCTATCATTTGTGAAAGATACTGGCTGCGTGTTAACTCCCCTTTTTCGAATGAACGGTGAATATGATAATTTTCTTTGTAGAGTCTTGCAAATTTATCGCCCAACCCGGGTTTAATATTATTGAAGTATTCAATCGGCTTTGAATAATCGAATGGAATTAACACGTTCCCCAAATCAAAAACTATAACTGAATATTTCATATAAACCACATATTAATTATGAACAAAAATAATAAAACAGAGATGACTAATAAATTTTCTTAACAGAAAGCCATTCCGTTAAACCGAAATGGCTTTCAATAGTCAACAAGACAATATCTGTTATTTACTTATTCCCAGTTCTTCTGCGGGAGTTACTAATTCCGGTTTTTCTTTAATAAATACACGAACAATTTTTTTGATTCGCGCCGGAATAGAAACGCGGAGTTCTTCAACTTTGGTATAAACAGTCGGCACAACTATAAGAGTTAGAAAGAGCGAGCTTGTCAATCCGCCAATTAATGCCCATGCAAGACCGGATTTCCATTCAGCACCGGGACTGCTTGATAATGCTATCGGCATCATTCCAAAGATCATTGTTAATGTTGTCATAAAGATTGGACGGATTCTCATTCTACCGGCATCGAGAAGAGCTTCGACTACTCCCTCCCCCTGACTTCTCATAAAATTAGTTCTGTCAACCAATAGAATAGCATTCTTGGCAACGAGACCTGTTAACATAATTATACCGAGTATTGTAAAAATGTTAAGTGCTTTCATAAATAAGGCTAATGCTACAAGCGCGCCAATCATTGCTAAAGGAATAGAAAACAGAATGATAAACGGATAAACAAACGAATCGTATAACGCAACCATCACCATATATGTGAATAATATTGCGGCTAACAATGCTAAACCTAAACTTGCAAAAGATTCTCTCTGATTCTTAACATCACCTTGATAAGCATAAGTTACACCAGGAGGAAATTTATATGATTTCAACGCTTTATCTATTTGCGCAGAAATTGTTCCGGTCGTTACACCTGTTTGAACTTGTGAATAAAGAGTAATAGCAGAACTTCTTGCCTCTCTTTGTAATTTTGTTGGTCCGGTCGAACGGTAAATATCCGCAAATTGTTTGAGATAAATCTGCTGACCTTTACGATTTACAAAACTGATATTGCCCAGATCATCTGTCCTGGAACGATCGAACTTATCAAGAATTATTCTAACGTTATATTCTGTATTATTTTCTTCCAGCTTAACATCATCATTTCCGGTCAGTGCGACTTGCAATGCCTGACCAACTTCTGCAATTGTCAGACCGAAGCTGGTTAATTTTCTTCTATCGATATCAACACGTGTTTCAGGATTTCCCTGTTCAGCAGATAGACGCACATCAGCAGTACCGGGAATAGTTTTAACAATATTTAAAATATCGTTAGAGGCTTTAACAACATCATTATAGTCGGGACCACTTATAACCATTTGAACCGGTGTTTGATTAGCGACACCAAAAATTCCAACCGGGTTTACACGCACTTTAACACCGGGAACCTGTTGCGCTAATTTTTTAATTTCATTTCCTACCTCATCGGTCGATCGTTTCCTTTGATCTTTTGGTACTAATGTAACTGTAATTTCGGTTGAGTTACTGGCAGAAAATCCAATAAGTCCTTCATTCGAAGCGCCAACATTTGAATAGATTCTCTCTACTTCAGGCATTTCGCCAATTTTCTTTTCGATTATCTGAGTAACTCTGTTGGTTTCTTCTATTGTTGAACCGGGAGCCAATTCTAAAGTAACAGCAAATTCACCACGGTCTGTTTGAGTCATAAATTCAGCACCAATAAAACCAAACGGTATTAATGAAAAGCTTGCTAAAAAGAGTATGATTGTAAGGATTGCAATCTTTCCACGGTTTTTCAACGACCATTTGAGCAGTTCAATGTAATAATCAGTAAACTCTTTAAATTTCCTTTCGAACCAGATTGCAAATTTCCCGAGCAGTGTGTTTTTAGTTAGTCTTTCTAATTTTGCAAATCGTGATGCAAGCATTGGTGTAACTGTAAACGATACAAATAAACTCATTAATGTAGATGAAACCACAACAAGAGAGAACTCTCTAAGAATATTACCGACAATTCCACCGACCAGCGCCAAAGGTAGAAACACTGACACATCAACAAATGTAATAGCAAGTGCAGCAAAGCCGATTTCGTTTCTACCACGTAAAGCCGCAACTTTACTTTCTTCACCTTTTTCGAGATGATGATAGATATTCTCCAATACAACTATCGAATCATCAACAAGAATTCCAACTACAAGCGAAAGTCCTAACAGAACCATCAGATTTAAAGTTAATCCAAAAGCCCAAATAGCAATAAATGTAGAAATAAGAGATGTAGGAATTGCAACAAGAACAATTAAGGAATTTCTGATACTGTGAAGGAAAAGCAACATTACAATTGCTACGAGAACAACTGCAATTGCAAGATCGTCTTTAACTGCATTTACCGCATCAATTGTAAAAAGAGAACCATCCTGAGCTATCTCGAACTTTACATTATTATTTTTATAGATGTCTTCTATCTTTTTAATTTCTGCCCTTACAAGTTTTGCAACTTCTACCGAATTAGCATCGGTTTGCTTCTGAACTATAACACCAATAGTATTTCTAAAATTAATTCGGGTTATGTTTGAATAATCTTTAATACCGTCTTCAACTTCAGCAACATCAGAAAGCTTAATTTCTCCGCCCATTCTGGATTCGCCAAGACTAAGATTCTTAAGATCCTCTATAGATCTCAACTTACCGGCAACCCTGATAATGAATTGTCCGTCCTGATCTTTAATCTTACCGGTCGGAAAATCTAAATTAGATGCTTTTATTAATTGAGTAACCTGAGTAATAGATAATCCATAAGCTCTCAATTTCTGAAGATCAAGATTTACTTTTATTTCTCGTTCTTCGCCACCAACTAATGCTACTTGTCCAACTCCGGGTACTCTTGATAACTGAGGTTGAATTTTATCTTTAACAAACTGGTACAATTTTCTTGAATCCATATCTGCAGAAACACCCAACCTTAGAACAGGAATTTCATCCAAAGCAAACTTTGATACTGTGGGTGTTCTCGCTGTTGTTGGTAGTTTTGAAGCAACCTCATTAACTTTCCTTTGTGCATCTTGCAACGAAAAATCTGTGTTAGCACTCTGCATTAACTCTATTACAACAAATGATACGCCCTCCATAGAAGTTGAGCGAATATCTGAAACTTTGTCCATTCCAGAAACTGCATCCTCAATAAGTTTTGTTACGCTTGATTCCACTTCGTTTGGTGAAGCGCCCGGATAAATTGTTGTAATTGTTAATACCGGTGCAGATACTTTGGGAAGCAACTCATACTTTAGTTGCTGGAATGCAAAAAGTCCCAGTATAATTAACGCTGAAAAAACAACTATAACCAGCGATGGTCTTTTTATTGATAATTCTGTAATTGTCATTTTAATCTTCCTTTATCTTTGAGAAACTACTTAATAATTGTAACCGGGGTATTTTCAACAATATTATTTTGTCCGTTCACAACAATCTCCTCTCCTTCTGTCAATCCCTGAAGAACTTCGACTGATGTACCAAATTCTCTACCTACAACAATATTTTTAATCTTTGCAATACCGTTTTCCACAACAAAAACCTGAGCTTGTTTTACACTACCTATTAATGCTTCACGAGGAATTACAATCGATTTTCTTTCTTGTGATATATTAAATTCAACTCTCGCAAACATTCCGGCTTTAAGAGGATTCTTTGCTTCGTTAAATAGACTAACTTCAACCGGATATGTATGAACTTCATCTGCTTTATAACTTATTGATTCAATTTTTCCCTTGAATACTTTACCCGGATAAACATCAACTGTTACAGAAACCGGATCGTTAACCTTTAAGGCAAAAACATCTTTTTCGGCAACGTTTAACTTCACTTTGAGTTTAGAAATATCCACAATATTTGCTACAACCGTTGCTTGAGGTGCACCCTGAACCATTGAACCAACATCTACATACCTTGCTGTTACATAACCCGAAATAGGGGTTTTTATTTGTGTATCGTTATACTGTCTTTTAGCAACAATGTATTGTGCTTCTGCCATTGAATAAGCAAGCTTTGCCTGATCAAGTTGTGAATCGGAAGCAGATTTCTCTCTATAGAGTTGTTGAAATCTCTCATAATCTTTTTTCGCTTTTTCATAATTTGCTTCTGCACTCATCAATGCCGCTTTTTTAAGTTCATCATCCACCTGAAAAAGAACCGATCCGGCTTGTTTATAATCTCCAACCTTTGCAAATACAGCAGTTACTTTTCCGGCTGTTTCAGAAATTATATTTACATCATTATTAGCGGTAATTGTGCCGACTAAACTGAATGATTGATTAAGAGATTTCATTGCTGCTTTTTCAACTTTGACATAATAGACGTCCTTTATTCCGCCTACATTTGCGGCAGACATTTTCTTTTTGTTTATAAACAGAATGGAAGCAACTATAATAATTAGTATGGTTGCTATTACAATTAATTTCCAGTTTTTCATTTTATTTTCTCCAAAATAATTTTTCTTATTTACCTAATGATTTTTCTAATTTGGCTTTAACAAGTTCATAATCGACTATAGAAGTAGTGTAATTTGTTTTTGCGCTTATCAACGCAGCTTCTGCATCAATTAAATCTGAGCTTGTTGCAAGTCCGTTTCTAAACTTTTGTGAAGTTACCCTAAGATTTTCTTCAGCTTGAGTAACAATCAGTTTTGCGATTTCAATTTTTTTGTTTGCTTGTGTAAGACTCAGGTAGTTTTGAGTTACTTCCAATGTTATTCCGTCTTTAATTAAACCGATTCCATCAATAGCTTGGGCTAACTGTGCTTCTGCCTGATCTGTTTGATGTTTTGTAGTTAACCAATCCCACAAGTTCATACTAAGGTTAATTCCGGCATCCCATGTCCCGTCGAATCTGTTTTGAGTTGGCAATATTCGTTGATTCGGCTTAGAGTAATAATAATTTGCATACAAACTTAGTTGCGGATACCATGAAGACTTTGCAAGAGTAACACCGGCTTCACTTGCTTTAACTCTTGAATCAGCAGCTTTAACTTCGGGTCGGTTTTCTATTGCCACACTAACAAGTTTGGAGAGCTCCTCTGTTTTATATTCATTAAGATTTACATCAGAGACAATTTCAATCTGAGTATTTAGAGGAATTCCCATTACATTGTTTAATGCAGTCATGGCAAGTTTTACTGCATTTTCAGCTTCGAGCTGCTGATAAATTGCATTGGATAGTTGGACTTCTATTTTAAGAATATCATTCTTGGTAAGCATTCCCGCTTTCTCAAGATTTTTAGCATCTTCAACATGGGCTTTAATCTGTGCAACTGTTTCATCCATCACTTTCTTAAACTGCATTGCTTTGAAAACTCCCCAGTATGAGTTTTTTATATTAAACAGAAGTTCGCTCTTGTCCTTGTTAAACTCTTCCTTAGTTGCATTGGAGAGTTCTTCATTTAGATTAATATTACCAACCAATCTGAATCCGGTAAATAGCGGTTGAAAAACCGAAAGTTGTACCGAGTAGTTATCGAAAATACCGGGTGCAATGGGGAACGAACCAAAAGGAGTATTTATTATAAATGGATCAACTTCACTTAGTCTTCTATACCCGGCATTCAGTTTTAATGATGGAAGTCGTAATGCGCTAACTTCTTTAACTTTAGCTTCGGAGCTCTTTACTTTCATTAAAGAAGAGTGAAGTTGTTTGCTGTTTTGCAATCCGATTTCAATTGCCTTATCTAAAGTAAGAGAGAGTTTCTCTTGTGCTTTAGTGAGATTAATTGTTGAAAATAAAAACAATACCAAAACTACACTTACAATTTTTCTTGAAATCATAATTTTATTTCTCCGTTATTTTCATTTAGAATACCAGAATCGATATATTTTTTTCTGCCTTCTTCAGAAAAGATTCCTTCAAAAAAGATTTTTATAATGTCATTGTATGCTTCGTTAACAGTAACGGGTAACTGCGAAAGGGTTTCCAGATTTAACATCGAGTGTATTGCAGAAAAGTACAAATTAACCGCAACATCGCTATTAAAATCTTTTCTAAATACACCGCTCTCTTTTCCATGATTGATTAGTTTAGAGAATGTAACAAAAGCATTTTTCTTTCTGAACTCTTGTATTTCACTCCAGACCTCGGGCTGGCTTTTTACAAGATCCTGAATATTTGGGTGAGATAGTTTTGAAAAATGATTTGTAACGAAATTCAGAAAATTTTTTAGTTTCGTAATGAACTCTGTTGATGTATCGGCTATCAGTTCCTCTACATAGGTTTCAACAGCACACTTCTTATTTCTGATTATCTCTTTTAGAATATGCTCTTTGTTCTCAAAATGCTTATAAAGCGTCTTCTTACTCATTGTAAGAGTTGAAGCGATTTCTTCCATGGTTACTTTTGAAAACCCGAATTGCAAGAACATTTCTTCGGCTGTTTTCAAAATTCTTTGTTTAACTTCTTCGGTATATGCCATATTTCCTCATTAAATTACTTGTCATATAGAACACAGAACGTCTTTTTATAGTTCCGTTGGAAACAATTATTGTATAAGTCGTTTCCAAACTTAATAAAGTTCCGTTTAATATCAATGATTCTTTAAAAAAACATAAAAAAAGCCGCATTTTTTAAATGCGGCTCGATTTGTGAGGAATTCTTATTTTACTTCAAACAAAGAATCCGGAAGACCGGTGTTTATCTCATAAGATGTAACGGTAAGTTCAATGGATTGCGGACCCATATTTTGGACGAATTTAAATGGATATTTTACCCCCTGAACTTCGCGATAATCATCCATATCGGTAGTTTGATTTAAAGTGCCTTGTGGCGTGGAAACTGAACCGGTTGTTCTGATTAACAAACCTGTGTCAACTGCATAATAAGCCGTACTCTTTTTACCGGATGGAGATGTAAATGTGATTTTGTATGCATCTTTCCCGTTAATTGTTTCCATTCCTGTCAATTCGTATTTAACCCCTCTTTCATCATAATTTAACATACTATGAAGTGAATTATCCTTCATGTCTTCAAGCTGTTCGCCGGTAATATCCGTTTTCTGACCCATTCCTTCTATGTAACCTTTTGTCCCATCGAAAATAGTTTTTTGTTGGAACACGCCAGCATCTAATAACTGGTAAAGTTTGTTTGGTTCTTTTTGATGCATTGTTATTGTAATATCAAACCCTTGTACAGAACCTTTCATTTTGGTGGTTTTATCCTGAACCTTCAATATGTTATCCTTTCCGCCAATTGCCTCAATATATTTATCAAGAACACTTTTGGCTGTAATACCAGCTGGAATTTTCTTAGCAGAAGGATCGAACGGATTGCCATCGGAGTCGTAATAATCAACTTTGTTGCTTACACTAAACTTGGAAATGCTTTTAGCTACTTCTTCTCCATTACCAACTACTATAATATGAAGATTGTTTGGTTTAATATATTTTTTTGCTGTAGCAAGAACTTCATCTGCTGTTAGAGCATTTAAGTTCTTCAAATAATTTTTATAATAATCCTTCGGAAGATTATAACGCGCAGTATTAATTGCAAAACGTGCAATTGTTTCGGGTGATTCAAGACTTCTGACAAAACTACCTGACAATAAGTTTTTAGCTTTCTGTAATTCTTCGTCACTTACTTTATCATTTCTTATTCTTTTCATTTCATTAATTATTTCTGTTATCGCACTATCCGTTACGCTTGTTCTAACTTGTGTAGAGGCACTAAAACTACCAATCAATCTATCCGGGTTCATACTTGAATATGCGCCGTATGTATAAGCTTTTGATTCTCTTAAATTCATAAATAATCTTCCAGTAGCACTACCTCCAAGAATTATATTTACAACACTTGCTTTTATCGCATCTTCACTGCCAACTTGTAATTCAATGGGATAACCAACAGAAATAACAGACTGAACTGAATTGGGTCGGTCAACCAAAGATACTTTGTTTACTACGGGAGCTTTGGGTGTATTGTAAGACTTTTTAGGAACATCCTTTTTTTCCCATTTACCCAAATATTTTTCAACAAGTTGCTTTGCTTTATTTTTATTGATGTCACCAACTATTGCAAGATAAGCTACGTTTGGTCGGAAATAAGTTTCATAATAATTTTTGCACATTTCCAGATTAATGCTTTTTACTGATTCTTCAGTTTCAACTTCTCCATACGGATGATCTTTTCCATACATAATAGCTCGACTAACTCTTTGTGAAATTGCATTAGGATCATCTTTCGTTGTTGCAAGTCCGGAAAGTGTTTGCTTTTTAATCTTATCAAGTTCTTCCTGTTTAAATACCGAGTTAATAATTATATCGCTAACAATATCCATTAACTTTTCTTTATTTCTCTCGAGACCCGAAGCAAATATGCTTGTAGCAGAAGTAGATAGAGTTGCGCCCAGTCTATCAATTTCTTCATCAAGCTGATCTTTAGTACGTTTTTTTGTACCCGTTCTTAATAATTCTCCTGTAACAGAAACAAATCCGGCATTACTTCCCTCGAGTATTGGATCAACATCAAGTACTAAATTGAACGAAACCCTTGGAAGTTTTCTGTTTTCAATGACAAAGACTTTCAAACCATTCTTAAGCTCAAAGGATTCATAATTTGCAATCTTGATTTCCGAGGCGGGTCCTGGTGTTGGTAATTTACTTCTATCAAGCTGACTAAACGCCGGATTAACAAAAGCTAAAGCCAGCATTAACAATAATAACTTCTTCATTTCATTACTCCCTTTTATTCAAAATTTACTTTTAGTTTGCATCGGCGGGTTTAGGTAAATAATATAGAACAACCCTGTTTTCTTTTGTCAAATATTTATTGGCAACTCTTTTTATATCTTCTCTGGTAACTTTCATATAACGCTGAATTTCTGAATTAATCAGATCGGCATTACCAAAATAGACAAAGTAGTTTGCAAGGGATTCTGCTATTCCTCGCATTGTAGAGTTTCTGGTAACAAACTGAGTTTCAATTTGGTTTTTAACTTTTTGAAATTCGGCTTCGCTGATCAATTCTTTTTTTACTTTTTCGATTTCATTATCATAAGTAGCTTCAAGGTCTTCAGGTTTTACACCGATATTTGTCAAACCGTAAATAATAAAGAGACCAGGGTCTTCCAAAGCAAGGGGAATCGTGCCAACGAAAAGTGCTTTTTGTTGTTTATCTTTTATTTCCTTGGTTAATCTTGAACTTTCTCCACCTGAAAGAACTTGTGTTAGCATATTGAGAGCATAATAATCCGGTGTACCTTGTGCCGGAATATGATAGGCATGTAATACTAATGGAAGTTGAACTTTATCATAAACAATTTCTCTTATTTCTGCTGTTTGCGGAGGTTCAACTATATTGGGACGTTCAATTTTTTCTTTACCGGGAGGAATTTCTCCAAAATATTTTTTTACGAGTTCTTTTGTTTTATTGATATCAATATCACCGGCAATTGAAAGAGTCGCGTTCTGAGGAACATAATACTTTTTATAGAATGCGATAAACTCCTCTAAGGTTGCCATATCAATGTACTGAGCAATTCCGATTGGTGTCCATCTATAAGGGTGCACTTTATATGCATTACTAAATAATTTTTCAAGCAACGATCCATAAGGACGGTTTTCATAGCTTTGTTTTCGTTCCTCTTTCACAACTTTTCTTTGTGTTTCAACACCAATGCTATCGATTTTCAGATGAAGCATCCTCTCAGATTCCATATATAAACCAAGTTCAAGCTGATGTGAAGGTAATACCTGATAATAAAAAGTTCTGTCGAATGAAGTATTAGCATTCAATTCTCCGCCGGCACTTTCAATTATCTTAAAATACTCACCTCTTTTAATATTTGGCGAGCCTTCAAACATCAGGTGTTCAAAGAAATGTGCAAAACCGGTTCGTTCCGGATCTTCATTCTTACTTCCGACATGATACAAAACAGAAACTGCAACTATCGGGGTAGAATTATCTTTGTGAAGAATTACGTTCAGACCATTATCAAGTTTATACTGAACAAAGTCGATTTTCTTTGTTTGTGCAGTTGATAAAACAAATCCGAACATAAGAAATAAAATGATAATCTTTAGTTTCATCTTACTACCTTTTGTTTTTGATGGGGATTATTTATTTAATTACATGAGTTCTTTACAGGTGGAAAAATTTATCACTTAAAATTATATAAATAAGTATAAAAAAATCTGGTAATTAGACGTAATGCATAAATATTTTGTTTTAGAAACATTTTACATAATCGTAGAAAATTTAACTTAAACTCTTTTGTAAAATAAAAATTGTTACAAGAATCACGAAAAATCTTTATATTTTAGGTATCTAAAGAAATAAATTATTAAGCTTCTCTATGCCTTATTATAATATATCCTTATCCCAGATAAGGAAAATCGTAGAAAAACGAAAAAGAAAATATTTTCGTGAAGAAACTTCGCTTTTTAATGATGGCCATTATTCTGCTGGAGTAATAAAAGAGGTTGAAAACAGTTTCGGTGAAAAGTTATTACGCGTTGATGGTAATATTCCTGTGAATCTACCTGTTGAAAATGGTCAACGGTTTCTTTTCATTTCCTATGATCAAACTAGATTTTCACACGGTTTACATAAATACCCCGCTAAATTTTTCCCTGAATTACCTCGTTGGCTTATACAAAAATATTCAAAACCCGGAGATGTAATCCTCGACCCTTTTATGGGAAGCGGAACAACAAATGTTGAAGCAATGCTTTTAAGTAGACATTCTGTTGGTATTGATATTGACCCTTTTGCTAAACTTTTGACAAAAGTAAAAACAACCAGACTAAATATAGATGAGCTCGAAGAAAGTACGGACTACCTTCTAAATTCTTTATTAAAATTTGACCCTAAAAAAATCGATAAAACTGATATACCTAATTTCCCTTATAGGGATAATTGGTTTAATAAAGAAATAGTTTACGAGTTAGCATACATTAAAAAGACAATAAATAATTCAACGTTCTCCCAAGATATAAAAGACTACCAAAATATTTGTTTGTCTTCTATTATCCGTTATGTTTCCAATGCAGATAATAATTGTACTCGTACTGTCATTAGAAAAAAATTAAATAAAAATATCTTCCCATCAATAGCTTTAACAAAATTTGCTGAATCATTACTATTAAACTCGTATAGAATGACTGAATTTAGTTCGAGCGTAGATAATAAAATATCGGTAGAAATTCCAACTGATAACGATGCAAGAAACATCAAATATCCAGAAAACTACTTCGATTTTGCATTGACATCTCCTCCATACGCTAATGCTGTTGACTATCCAAGAACACATCAGTTAGAAATGTATTGGTTGGATTTGGCAAGCGGATCCTTGACCCCCTTGAAGAAGGAACACATTGGAACAGAAAGCGTTTCAATTTCAAATTATAAATTTCTACACAAGATTGGAGAAAAAAACATAGACAAAGTCATTGAAGATATTTTTAAAAAAGATTCACGGCGAGCGTTTATTGCCTATAAATATTTGGTAGATATGGAACTAAATTTAAAAGAAGTAAAAAGAGTTTTAAAAACCAACGGGAAATATGTTATCGTTGTTGGTAATAATAAAATAAGAGGCGTCAATTTCGAAAACTGGAAATATCTTATGAGTCTAGCTGAAAGAGTTGGTCTAAAAGTAAAAAATTATTTCGGTTCAGAAATTATAAAACATTTTATTAAAATACCGCGTGACGAAAGAATTAATACCGATTGGATTATAGTACTGGAGAAATAATTTATGTTAAATCCCGAAGAACGTGGCAGACAAGCATCAATTGATGGATTTGCTCATGAACATATTGTATGTGGAATTTTAATGAAAAGATATCAAAATGTATCCTTAGTAGATTTACCTCTATCTCCTTATGATATTATAATTGTTTTCAAAAATAAAAAAAACAAAGAGGAAATAATTAGAGCACAAGTTAAAACTGCAAGAACATCAATATCGTTTACTGGTGGATCCAGGGGTGGAATCGATCGAGAATATAAATCTGATATAAAAACTTATACCCAATCAACGAAAACATCCGATGTTGTTATTGGTTATAAACCAACTTCCGAAGACCAATTTGAATTATATTTTGTCCCTACAATTTTGATAGAACAATGGTCAACAAAAACTAAGTCTCTTAAGATCTTATCCTCATTAAAAAATAATTATGAAATTCTAGAACGATGCAAGGATAAAAATTTTGTATTAAAAAAAGCTAGAAGATATGGTTTAATACCATAACATAAATACTTATAAAAGTTACAAACCTCATTTTGTGTCTTTATAATTAAGATCAAGTTTTCTATTCAGGCTTTCTTAAACAAGTCAAAGTTCTAATACATAGTGTCAAGAACATTATAAAATTCTTGAATCCTTCTACATTGACGGAAAGTCGTAATTCACTTTCCCCCATACAAATTGCATTTCATTTAACAACAGAATTTTGTAATAATGATGAAGATTTTATGAGGTTTTTGAAGAAATAACGCATGATTAAAAAATTTACTGTTTTTTTTCTAATATCAGGTCTTTTTGCTCTTAACAATAACTTATTCGGAATTTCTGAATCGAATAAGAGCCATTTTAACCCCACAATAAACAAAAAAGAACAAGAGTATGATCTAATTTATAACATAGAGCCATTTTATGAAATAAAAAAAGTGAGATTCGCTGTTACACTTGAATTCCGAGGAGATAAATCAGGAGAAACAAAAATATTATTACCGGGTAATTTCGGAGGAAAAAATAACTATGAAGGGATAAAATTTCTAAAACCTCTTTCAGAAAATACCTCTATTATAAATACCGACAATCCTGAACAGAAAATCATAAAACATCCATCCGGTGAACCTGTAAAACTCTATTATCAGGTAGAAGAAATAAGAAATGATAATGTTGAATTAGGAAATCATTACCTGACAATTTTAAATAAAACATATTTTCATTTTCTTGGTGAAACTTTTTTTGTCTTTCCGGCTTGGGATTGGTACAGTAATTACAAAATTCTTATAACGTGGAATCATATGCCTTACACCTGGAGTCTAGCAAACAGCTTCGGAATAAATGAAAAGATTCAGAGTATTTCTGTTTCTCTTGATCAATTATCCAGTTCATTATTTATGGGTGGAGATTTCAGAATCATAAAACGAAACGTTGATAACAATCCGGTTTATTTATCAATCCGAGGAAGATGGAATTTTTCCGATGATCAATTATTAGATATCATAAAAGATATAATAAGTATTGAGCGAAATTTTTGGAACGATCACGAATTTCCTTATTACATTATTTCAGTAATTCCAATTGAAGGGAGAGGCGAACAAGGTGGAATTTCAAGAACAAATGCTTACGCACTATTTTTAACTCCGGATAGAATCATAGATTATCGGTTAAAAAGAATTATTGCTCATGAAACATTTCATATTTGGTTGGGGGAAAAAATTAAATTTTCTGAACCGGAAGCACTTTCTTTCTGGTTCAAAGAAGGGTTCTCTGATTACTATGCACGTCTGTTATTACTAAGAGCTAATCTTATAACTCAAGATGAATATGTGGAAGAATATAATAAAATATTATATGCCTACTTTACTTCCAGCGTTCGTGATGAGAAGAATGAAAGAGTGGTAAAGGAATTCTGGACAAACCAAAACATTATGAAATTACCATATATGAGAGGTGATATAATCGCTCATAATTTAAACGCAATTATTTACAAAAATAGCAGAGGAAGTAAAAACTTAGATAATCTTATGCTCGATTTATTTAAGAGATCTAAAACTGAGTCGCTAACGGTGTCGAACGGAAGTTTAAGCGCATTGATTAGATTTTACGCCGGAGAACAAGCGTTAGCTGATATTATGAAATGTTTAAATTCCGGCGCTTCGCTAAAGAGCCACCCCGAAGCATTGGGTCCTTGTTATGAATTGGAAATAGAATCTTTCAGAAAATTATGGCTTATTGGTGAATTATATGAAATACCTTCCTATAAATTAAAATCCACAAACAAATCCAATAATAAAAAATGTCTGGAGTGGTTTGGAGTCAAGTAATTATCTCTTTAAAAAAGAAACGCCGAATATTTCTTTAGAAAGTACTCGGCGTTTTTTTAATTTATGTGCAATCGGCTATCGCAATTTTTGTAATATAAAATTTAACAACTGATCAATTTTTACTCGAACCTGTTCCATTGAATCCCGTTCTCTTACGGTAACAGTTTCGTCTTGTGTTGTTTGGGTATCGACTGTAATACAGAAAGGTGTTCCGGCTTCGTCCATTCTTCTGTATCTCCTACCAATTGCGCCTTTGTCATCATAAAAAATTCTTAAGAATGGTCTTAGGTCAGCTTCAATTTTTCGTGCGATTTCAGGCATACCATCTTTATTTACAAGCGGAAGAATTGCCGCTTTAATTGGAGCGAGTTTTGGATGAAATCTTAGCACGCTTCGTAATTCGCCATTTACTTCTTCCTCATAATAAGCATCAATTAAAAATGCCATAAAAGAACGACTCGCCCCGGCTGATGTTTCTATTATATAAGGAATATATTTCTCTTTGGTTTCATCATCAAAATATAATTGAGATTTGCCCGAGTATTGCTGATGCCTACTTAAATCGAAATCCGTGCGGTTATGAATCCCTTCTATTTCACCCCAACCAAATGGAAACTCGTATTCAATATCTGTAGCATTCTTAGCATAATGAGCAAGCTTTTCTTTAGGATGATCATGAAATCGAAGTTTTGTTGGAGTCATACCTAATGATTTGAACCACTCCATTCTTCTTTCTTTCCACTCTTCATAAAACTTAGTATCTGTTCCCGGTTTACAGAAGTATTGCATTTCCATTTGTTCAAATTCGCGTGTGCGGAAAAGAAAGTTTTTTGTATTTATTTCATTACGGAATGCTTTTCCTATTTGTGCAATTCCAAATGGGACTTTCTGACGGCTTGAATTTGCTACATTCAGAAAGTTAACAAAAATACCTTGCGCTGTTTCAGGTCGCAGATAAATAATATTTGACGAATCTTCTACGGGACCAAGAAACGTCTTGAACATCAAGTTAAATTTACGTGGTTGAGTAAATGTGCCTTTGTTACCACATTGCGGACAATTGATAACGCTTAAAAACTTTTCGGATTGATTTTGATCTTCCAACAATTCATTGAATTTATCTTCAAGAGAAATTTCTTTTGTGTTTATGGAAGGATCAAATTCTTTCAAAAATTTTTCTTTATTCTTATCAGAAATCATTTCGGTAAGAGTGTCCAAACGGAATCTTGCTTTGCATTGTTTACAATCGATCATAGGGTCGGTAAAATTTTCAACATGACCGCTTGCTTCCCAAACACGCGGATGCATAAGAATAGAAGCGTCCAAACCTTCAACATCTTCGCGGTAAGTCATTGCTTTCCACCACTCTTCCTTAATATTCTTTAGCAATTCAACACCAAGCGGACCATAATCCCAGCAACCGTTAAGACCGCCATAAATTTCGCTTGATTGAAATACAAATCCCCGTCTCTTTGCAAGGGACACAATTTTTTCTACTGTATCGTTTTGACCTTTTGCGATGTTACACCTCAGATTTTTGTCGGCAAATATAAGAAAAAGTGCTCAGATGTTTGAAATGAATTATCGTTAGATTGGCAGGATTACTTCTATTTAGGAAGTGTAAAAATAAAAGTGCTTCCTTTCCCAAGTTGGCTTTCAACCCAGATTTTACCTTTATGAAGTCTTATAAATTCATTACATAGTATTAACCCGAGACCGGTCCCTTTTTCGCCAATTGTGCCATTGTAAGTTGTAATCTGATCGAGTTTAAACAATTTGCTAACCGTCTGTTCATCCATTCCCATTCCATTATCTTTGACAAGTACTTTAACCTGCTTAGGTTCATCCAAAACTTCTATGGTGACTTTGCCGTTTGGATAAGTAAACTTTATTGCATTTGAAATTAAGTTACGAAATACTGTTGTTAACATTTGTAAATCTGCATTTACAGTTAGATTATCATCGCATTCAACCGTTATCTCAATATTTTTATTTTGTGCGGTAGGCATAAGTAATTCTTTGCTTTCAAGAATAACAAGTTTCAGATTCAAATTCTGTGGGTTAAACTCCATTCTGCCAGATTCGGATTGAGACCACATTAAAAGATTTTCGAGAAGCTGAAAACTTTGTTTTGCTGCGTTATTTATACTATTAATAAATCTGAGTTTATCTTCCTCGGATAAATTTGCATACTCTTCTTTTAGCATATCCGTATATCCAAAAATTGCATGGAACGGTGTTTTAAGATCGTGTGCAATTAATCTGAAGAAAGTATCTTTAACGGAATTCAACTCTTGCAGTTTTTTGTTTGCAACTTTTTTTGCCAGGTATCTGCTATAAATAATTACAACCATTGCAATAATCAAAAGAAGTATTATCATCAAATAGTTTGACTGTTTCTCTTTTAGTTCAAGGTCTTTCATTAGCACAGCTTTTTCTTTCTCTGCTTTCTCGGTTTTATATCTAGCTTCCATTTCTGCTATTAATGCAACGTTAGTTTGTTTCATAACAGAATCTTTGAGAGTAGTATATTTTTTGAAATAGAAGAGAGCGTCTTTATAGTTGTTTTTCATTTCGTTGTACTTAGAAAAATTTTTATACGTCTCAATCTGCACATAAATTTCTTTCATTGAATTAGCCAGTTTAAGAGCTTCGGCAAATTCATGGTCGGCTTTCTGAAAATTATTTAGTTGGGCATAAACCAACCCTAAGTTAATATGATTATGAATTTGACCTTCCAGATAACTGATTTTAACAGATAGGTCCAAAGCTTTTTGTCTATACTCAAGTGCTTTTTGATAATTTTTTTGTTCATAATAAACACCGGCAATTCCACCCCATGCTGCCGCAAGACCTTTTCTATCGTCAACAGCTTTATATTCTTTTTCAACTTCAAGATAATATTTTAATGCAGAATTTAATTCACCGAGATCGAAGTGAACTTCCGCAATCAGATTTAACGCAAGTGCTTTGCCCGGGCGATCATTTATCTCTTCTCTTAGACGAAGCGTATAATTAAGGTATTCAAGCGCCTTGATAAAATTACCTTGTCTTCTATAAATCAATCCAATATTAATTGTGCAGAAAGACATTCCCTCTTTATGCCCGAGCTTTTCAAATATATTGAGTGATTTAAGAATATATTCAAGAGCAAGCGAGTTATTTCCCTGAAGTCTGTAGATTCCGCCAATATTATTATATGAATACGCAATCTGGACAGAATCTTTAACTTCTTCGGCTAAACGAAGTGCGCTGGTGTATGAGCTTATAGATTTATCGTAGTTGCCAAGGTTTCTATAAATAACACCAATAAGATTTAACGAGCGGGCTTGAAGACTTTTATCGTTAATTTTCTTACTAATGCTTAATGCTTGTTGACTGCTTTTGAGTGCCGCATGGGGGTTTTTACTTCTATTTGTCCATGCATAATCATTTAAAATTCTTGCTTTAACAGAATCCGGTTTTGCAGAAATACTTTTTAGTAAACTATCTATATTAGATTGCGCAACCAGAAAAGTTGCCTGAATCAGAAATAAAATAATTACTTTCACAAATTAGACCCTCGCACCCGACCGAATTTTACATTGTTTATTTAACTAAGTCAAACAAAAAAATAATTATTCACAATTGAGGTTCCATCCCCATTGAAGCCCATTCTTCTTTAGAAGGTCCATAGATACCCGGAACTTTGAGCCCGGCTTGTCTCATTAAAACCGTCATTTGAGCACGGTGATGTGCCTGATGAATTATCAACACCGATAATACTTTCCCTTTTTTCCAATTCTCGCCATACATATTAATTTCTTCAATAAGAGTATTGTTTCTCCAATTTGCATTTAATTGAGATAATAATGAATCCGAATACTTTTTATAATAAAAAACCACATCGGAAAAATTTTGAGGTTCAGGCATCTGTTCATCAAAATCGGGAAACGATAATCCTGTTCTCTGCATCATTTCCGGAATACTTTGAGTAATATGCCACGCTAAATATCCTAAAGATCTCCCGTCCGGAGTAACTTTAGTGTTTTTGCTTTCTTCTGTAATGTTTGAAAATAATTTAAGCGTTGACTCGCTCTCGTATTTCCACTCTTCCAAAAAATCATTTAATACTCTGTACATAAATTCCTCTCATTTAATTTTTATTTCATGAATTCCGCCGGCAAATTCAGGTTGCGATTGTACCTCTATCTTCAATGAATTTGTCCTAACAGTTTCGAAAATAATACTGTTATATTTATCCTTTTCAACACCATATTTATCAACGGTATAAACCTCTTGCCATTTATCTCCCTCCTTATAAAATAATTTCCAGGAAGCCGGAATTCTGCATTCGCCAATTCCAGTATCATCAAACCAATAGATTTCCATTTGAGAAATTTCTTCGGGTTTTTGAAAATCGATTTGAACCCATTCAGTTGTTCCTTTATTAGGCCACCAGTGAAAAAATGGGAAAGTGTGATCGATAGAATTTTTTGGTTCAAGCCGGTCTGCAATAACCTCCGGATTTTTTCCGGCTGATGATGAAATCTTAGCATGTGTTAAAAGATCAGAACCATGTAATGGTCGAACCACTTGTTCATCGCTTGCAATCCAAACACTCATCTCTGTTTTTCCCCTATGAGCCCAAGCATAATAAGGGATTGCAAAAAAGTTTTGTTCTTCTTTAGTAAGAATATTTTTGTCTGATGATTTTACACCATAAGCTTTTCCGGTTATAACTTCAATACCACCAAGAATTTCTTTTTTAAATTCCGTCTTAAAGTTCTGATTGCCGGTCAACAAAATATTTCTAACATATCCATTGTTATCAATTCCTTCCGCACAATAAACCAACGGACCACGTTGAAGAGCAATACGTCCGCGGTCAGCTTCAACATTTAGATGTGCAATAATTCGTTTTACTTCCATTGGAAGTATTAACTCTATTACATCTTTGTCATTCCAGGTTCTGCTGATTTTTGCAAAACCTTTTTCAACATTATACTCAATTTGTTTACCATTGATCAGAATAGAGATTTTACTTTTCGGCTTATCAATGAATTGATACAGATCGGATGCAACAACTTCATCATAAGCCCATCCCGGAATTCTAAGATTAATAGAGAAATCTCTGGACTGCTTTTTAAGATTAACAGTAAAAGCAATTTTCCCCCCCCAGGGATAGTTTGTTTTTTGAGTTAATACAACTTCATTATCACCAACTTTTAAGTTCACTTTATTGTTGGTGTAAAGGTTAACAAAAACTTCGTTTTGATTAACGGCATAAATGTAATTTGCTACCGATGCGATAAACCTTGTAACATTACCCGGGCAACATGCACATTCGAACCAGTTGCTTCTTTCATGTGTACCAAATGATTCGAGTGGATTGGGATAGAAGAATTTATCGCCACTTATCGAAATGCCGGAAAGCAATGCATTATATAGTGTTCTTTCTAAAACATCGATGTATTTACCTTCACCTTTAAGTAAAAACATTCTATGGTTCCAGTAAACATTGGCTATTGATGCACATGTTTCGTTGTAAGCACTTGCGTTTGGTAAGTCATAGTTAGGACCAAATCCTTCCCACGAACCCGTTGCACCGAGTCCTCCTGTTAAGTATAATTTTTTACTTACTACGTTGTCCCAAATTTTATCAAGAGCATTTATGTAACTTTTATCTCCTGTAAGAGCTGCAACATCTGCAATAGCAGAATACATATAACCGGCACGAACAGCGTGACCAACAGCTTCGTCCTGTTCAATAATAGGTTTATGATCCTGTGAATACTCGCCCCATGATTCGCGACCGGTTAATTCTTTTCCTCTTCCTCTTATATCAAGGAAGTATTTTGCAAGATTCAAATATTTTTCTTCACCGGTTAATCTGTATAACTTAACTAAACCAAGTTCAACTTCCTGATGACCCGGAGGAAGTTGTACTCTCCCCGGCCCGAAATCTTTTACAAGTAGATCTGCGCACTTGAGCGCAACATTAAGAAAAGATTTCTTGTTGGTTGCAAGGTAATGAGCAACGGCGGCTTCGAACATGTGTCCGGCATTATAAAGCTCGTGACTCCATTGAAGGTTAACCCATCTCTCCGGTCCGATTGACCGCTTCATTTTTTCTGATTTACTTGTTCGCGCAGAATAAATATATCCATCGGGTTCCTGTGCTTTAGCGATTACGTCGATTAATTCATCAAGCTTTTTTTCTAATTCCTTATCCGGCTTAAGCATCAGTGAATATGATGCGCCTTCAATAACTTTGTAAATGTCTGTATCATCGAATGGATAACGCGTGCAGTACTCACCGGTTTTTAAGCCGGCAGCAATTTCAAGATTTGTAACTCGTCCGGTTGTTTCGTTCATTTTAATTGCATACGGAATTGTAACAGTGCGGTTTGTTTCCATTCTATCGAACCAGAATCCATCATTGATATGAACCTGTGTAAACGGAACAGGTTGAATTGGGTAATCTTTTCTGGGCTGCGCCAGAAGAACAAAATGCCCAATCAGCAATAAAATAATTAATAAGTTCTTTTTCATTTTACAACTCTTATTTATTCTTAAATTGTTTGTTGTCATAGAACATCTGTCCATTGTCGTCACGGACTATCCGTGACGACAGGTTCAGCATTGCCGTCACGGAACATCCGTGACGGCATGATCAAGCCGTGAAATTGTTCGCATTGTCGTCGCGGATTATCTATGACTGCATGACTATGGTACTGGATCAATAAAACTTACTACCAGCTAATTTTGTATCAACAAATATTACCGAATGATCGTTGTTTATATAATTTCTTGCACTTGAATATTTATACTCTTCCGGATATCCTACAAGCCCGGCTTCTACAGGATTATTATGAATATATTTGATCTTAGTCCAAAGCATTTTCTCGTTTCTTATGACAACATCGTCAAACCGTTTCATCCAAAATTTTCTTTGCTGATCGGGATATTTTTCAGCTTCAATTTCAAAAACTGCAGAGTACTTTTTATTAGTTTTCAAGTAATCCATTAATTCCCAAGCCGAATACTTTTTGATATCTCTCATGATTTCTGAAATAGTACCCAGTTCCGGTTTAACTTCTACTATCCAATGAAAATGAGACGGCATAATAACATATGCCAAAATATTAAATTGATATTTTTGTTGATAATATTTAATTGTTTTGATTAAGAGAGAACATGCGAAGTCATCTTTAAATACATTCAGAAATTTTACCACAGTGGTAGTTACAAAGAAAAATGTTTCATTAATTAAATTAGTTCTTCCTCTTAATCCCATGATTACACTCTCTCGTGTAGTGTAGTCACATTGTCGTCACGGATAGTCCGTGACGACAGGTCAGAGCAATTACACAATCGCTATCACGGAAAATCCGTGACAGCGTCGACAATCACACATTGTTGTCACGGAAAATCCGTGACAATGAACTATCTAACTATAATAGTTGGTAAATCTGCCTCTTTAATAAGTTTATTTAATTCAGGAATCTGTTTTTCTATCACGTTTTTCAATTTGTTTAATTGATCATCAATTTTTGAAAACAACTCGTTCCTTAGTTCTACAGATTGAACAGTTGGTCTAAAATCTCCACTGTTTACATCATTAACCAAAGAGGCAAGCTTATCATTCAATCGATTCGGATAATTCAACGGGTCCTGTGGACTTTTATTTTTTGTTTGATAAAGCGTCTCTTCAATTTCTGTTAACTCTTTAATTGTTCTATCTAATTCTTTCTTAATTGTTTCCGAATTTTTCTGATCTTTAAATTTTTCTTTAACATCATTCAATTGTTTTTTAATGCTGCGAATCTGTTTTATTCCATTATGCGTTTCAGTAAGCTTATCTCTGCCGGAGATAACAAAATCGAATTGAGCTTTCAAATCCTCTAAACTTGATGATGACCGTGGATCCTTTACAATTTCAAAAGGAACCGATATTGAATCTTTTCCATTTACTAATACCGCAGAATAGTTCCCCGGAATTGCAAGCGGACCTCTTAATCCACCCTGAGACCATATAATCATTCCATCAAATCGTTCTGCATCTTTGTAGCGCATGTTCCAGATGAATCGGTTAAGTCCTTTCTTTATTGGAATAACTTCTCCTCTCTCTTTCGATTTCGGTTTGAAAGATGTTATAAAATTATTGTTGCTATCGTAAAATTTCAGCTCAACCGAATTACTATCGGGTGAATCTTTGAAGTAATAATACAGTATTACACCGCTTTGAAGATTTTTACCAGCTAAAGTTTCATCTCCTCTACCTCCGCCGCCGCTAATTCTCCATGTTGGTCTTGGTTGATACATATGAAAATTCTTTTTCTGAATCTCATCGGTTAATTGTCTAAGCGGAGACATATCATCCATAATCCAGAACGACCTTCCCTGTGTAGCAACGATCAAGTCTTCATTCTTTATTGTTAGATCTGTTATCGGAACAATCGGCAGATTTTGTTGAAATGATTGCCAGGTTTCACCATCGTTAAACGATACATAAATTCCTTCTTCGGTTCCAGCAAAGAGCAATCCTTTTCGATTAGCATCTGCTCTTACAACTCTTGTAAAATGTTTTGAGTTGATTCCATTGGTAATTTTTTTCCAGGACTTTCCAAAATCGGTAGTTCTCAATATATAAGGAGAATAATCGTCCAGCTTATAACGTGTTGCGGCAACATAAAGTCCGCCTTCGTTAAAAGGATCTGCTTCAATGCTGTTTATCTGAGCCCATTCCGGTAATAAGTTTTTGGGTGGTGTAACGTTATTCCACTTGTTACCGTTATCGGTCGTTACATAGATTAATCCGTCGTCACTCCCTGTCCAAATAATTCCTTTTTTCAATGGAGACTCAGCAAGCGCAAATATTGTGCAGTAATATTCAACGCTTGTATTATCTTTTGTAATTGGTCCCCCAGATGGTTTTAATTTTGTTGAATCATTTCTTGTTAAGTCGGGACTAATTGCAGTCCAGCTTTCTCCGCCATTAGTAGTCTTGAAGAGAATATTTCCCGCAGCATAAAGAACATTTGGATCATGAATAGAAAACATTAACGGGAAGTTCCATTGAAATCGGTATTTCATTCCTTCGGCGCCATGACCAATCGGATTATCCGGCCAAACATTTACAACTCTTCTTTCTCCGGTTTTGTGATTCATCATTTCGATAAAGCCGCCGTAATTTCCGCCGTAAACTATATCATTATTTTTCGGATCTGGTGCAAGCCAGCCGCTTTCAGCACCGGCTGTTGTTTCCCAATCTCTTTCACCAATAGTACCGCCTTCGGTTCTATGAAAAATTCTTATTGTACTGTTATCCTGTTGTGCGCCATAAATTCTATATGGAAAGTAATTATCGGTTGTTACTCTATAAAATTGTGCTGTCGGTTGATTATAATATGTGCTCCATGATTTACCGCCATCAACTGTAACCTGAGCGCCACCGTCGTCACCGATTATCATTATATCGGGATTATCAGGATTAATCCATAAGTCGTGATGATCGCCGTGAGGTGTTGATATGCTTTCAAAAGATTTACCGCCATCCTTGGATCTCCAGAACGAAACGTTTAGTACATAAACTTTATCAACATCTTTAGTATCTGCATAAATTCTTGTGTAATACCAGGCGCGTTGTCTTAGATTTCTATCGTCGTTCATTTTGCGCCATGTTGCACCACCATTATCAGATCTGAATACTCCGCCGTCTTCAGCTTCAATAATTGCATAAACACGATTTGAGTTTACAGGCGAAACCGACACACCAACTTTTCCTATCACACCTTTTGGCAATCCTTTATTATTAGTTAGATTTTTCCACGTGTCGCCGCCATCAGTAGATTTCCATAGTCCGCTCCCTTCTCCGCCGCTTTCGAATGTGTAAGGTTTGCGTATTACTCTCCATGATGCGGCATAAAGAACACGGGGATTGTTAGGATCCATTACAATATCAACTGTCCCGACTTCTTTACTAATAAAAAGTATTCGCTCCCAAGTTTTACCGCCATCTTTACTTCTATAAATTCCGCGCATTTCATTCGGTCCGTATAAATGACCGAGACATGAAGCATATACTAAGTCAGGATTTTTAGGATGAATTACAATATCAGTTATATGTCTTGAATCTTCTAATCCGATAAATTTCCAGGTTGAGCCGGCATCTTCACTTTTCCACATTCCATTTCCGCTCGAAACATTTCCACGAACAGTCTCTTCTCCTGTTCCAACATACATTACATTCGGATCCCATGTGCTAACTTCAACTGCACCGATTGAACCGCCGAAAAATTTATCTGATATATTTTTCCAGGTTGTTCCGGCATTTTCTGTTTTCCAGACACCGCCGCCGGTAGAACCGAAATAAAACAGATTAGGATTTGATGGAATTCCTGTTACAGCTCCGGAACGTCCGCCGCGATATGGACCAATCCCTCTGTATTCTAATCCGTTTATTAATGTTGTATCTATTGTTTGTGCGGATAAACTGAGTGTAAAGACCAGAAATAATAGAATTGTTCGCTTCATTGTATAACCCCTGAAAATTTTCTATTGAATTTATCTGAAATGAATTCTTATTGCAACTGATTTATAAATTACGGTTCTAATCTTAATTCATTTTTATTAATTTTGAATAAAAATTGAAACCCTACATGAAAAATATTTTCCGATTTCGATTAATAATATTGTTTGTTGCTATTTCTCTTTTAATAGCATGCACAGAAAATAATTCCACCGAACCAATTGATGCCCCGGTTAGTTTAGGTTTTGCTTTCGATCAGAATAAAATTTTAGGAAAAGGAATAAATCTTGGAAATGCTCTCGAAGCTCCTAATGAAGGAGATTGGGGTGTTACTTTAAAAGAAGAATATTTTTCAATCATTAAAAATGCCGGATTTAATTCGGTTAGAATTCCAATTAAATGGTCTGCTCATACAATGACTAATTCACCTTATACAATCAACAATTCATTTTTTCAAAGGATTGATTGGGCAATTAACCAAGCATTAAAAAATAACCTTGCTGTAATTATTAATATTCATCACTATGACGAAATTATGACTTCTCCTCAACAGCATAAAGAAAGATTTTTATCTATATGGAAACAAATTGCCGAGAGATATAAAAGCTATTCAAATAAACTTTTCTTCGAAATATTAAACGAACCAAACACGAATCTCACTCCAACTTTATGGAACGTTTTTCTGATTGAAGCGGTAAGTGTTATCAGATCATCCAATCCGGAACGAACTATATTAATTGGACTTGCAAACTGGGGTGGGATTAGTTCATTAACACAACTTGTTCTACCGGTAAATGAAAAAAATATTATTCTAACATTTCATTATTACAATCCATTCGAGTTCACACATCAGGGCGCTGAATGGGTTAATGGATCTGATGCATGGCTTGGCACAAAGTGGATTGGAAGTCAATCAGAAAAAAATTCTATTATAAACGATTTTAATAATGTTATCCTTTGGGCCGCAAGCAGAAATATTCCTGTTAATCTTGGTGAGTTCGGCGCTTACTCTAAAGCGGATTTAGATTCAAGAATAAAATGGACTTCCTTTATCGTTGAACTTTGCAACAAATATAACATAAGCTTTCACTACTGGGAGTTTTGTGCCGGCTTTGGAATCTATGATTTAAAAACCGGAAAATTTATTGAACCTTTATACAGAGCTTTAATTCCTCTGAACTCCTGAGCAATAACTTTACAATTACTTAACAATAATACTTTTTCTCTTATCTTGAAATCAACTAATTTTACAGTTAATAAAATCAATCCAAAAGAATTAATAACTCTTTGCGGTAAATGGAGAATAAAATGATTTACAATCTAATTAAGAAAGAAGAGTTTGATAGAGTAAGAGAATTCAACGGCAACTGGAAAATTAAAATGGAATTATTTGCAGATATGTGCAGATACAATACTCTGGTTGCAGTAAAAAAAGCCGGTTCCGGTCATCTTGGCTCATCACTGAGTGCAATGGATATTGTTACTTATCTATATCTAAATGAGTTAAATGTTTTAGAAGTTGGTTTAGATAATCCGGAAAGAGATATTTATTTCTCATCAAAAGGTCATGATGTGCCGGGACTTTATTCACTCTTTTATGCACTTGGAATTTTGCCCGAAGAAAAACTTTTAATGCTTCGCCGACTTCACGGATTAGATGGTCACCCTGAAGTAAGAATTCCAGGTATTGAAGCAAGTACCGGTTCGTTAGGTATGGGAATATCAAAAGCAAAAGGAATGGCTTGGGCAAAATCTTACTTAAAGAAAGGTGGAAATGTTTATGTATTAACCGGTGATGGGGAATTTCAGGAAGGACAAATATGGGAATCGATCCAGGCAGCAGCTCATCAAAAGGTAAATAATATTACTGCGATAATGGATCATAACAAATATCAAACAGATATGCTTGTTGCCGATGTAAATAATATTGAAGATGTTGTTGTTAAAGTGAGAGCTTTCGGCTGGCATGTTGTTAGAATTGATGGTCACAATTATGAAACACTCAAAAAAACTTTTGCTGACCTAAAAAATGTAACAGACAAACCTAAAATGATAATTGCCGATACTGTAAAAGGTAAAGGCGTTTCATTTATGGAAAAACCCGTCACAGAAACTGTTTCCGGTAAAACATATTACAGATGGCATAGCGGCGCACCCGATGACGAAAGTTATTTGAAAGGATTGAATGAGTTGAGTAATTCGATCAACAATTTAGCAGAAGAACTTGGTATATCAAAAATTTCAGTACCCGAAAACAAAGTCGAAGGAAAAGTTTCAACTAAGATTGATAAAGAATTTGTAACCGAAGCTTACGGTGATGCGCTCGTTGAACTTGCTAAAACAAACGATAAAATTATTGTTCTGGATGGCGACCTTTCTGCTGATTGCAAATTGCGAAAGTTCGAATATGCTTATCCCGAACGATTCATTGAAAATGGAATTGCTGAACAGGATATGGTTTCGATGGCTGGCGGTCTTGCACGAATGGGATTGATTCCGGTTGTTAATACCTTTGCAAGTTTTCTTACTGCGCGTGCAAATGAACAGATTTATAATAATGCCGGTGAGAAAACAAAAATAATTTATGGTTGTCACTTTGCCGGTATGATTCCGGCGGGTCCCGGTAAATCTCATCAAAGCGTAAGGGATATTTCTCTACTTCTTACAATTCCAAACATGACAATCATTCAACCTTGTAATGGAGTTGAAACAAAAAAAGCTGTTGAATATGCTGTTAACGAAGCAAAAGAAAATTGTGCTATACGGTTAGCAATCGGCCCATCACCAGAAAAAATAAAGCTACCGGACAATTATAATTTTGTTGTAGGAACAGGAACGGTTCTTACAGAAGGCGGTGATGCACTTATCTTCGGTTATGGTCCGGTTTTATTGCACGAAGCACTTGTTGCATCAAGAATATTAAAGGAAAAAGGATTTGGTCTTAAGGTTGTTAATATGCCGTGGATTAACAGAATTGATCTTGATTGGCTGGTTGATGTTACAAGCAAAACTAAAAAAATATTTGTGTTAGAAGATCATTCAATCTACGGTTCGCTTGGTAATAAAATAATGGAAGGGCTTATTGAAATGCATGCTCTTCAAGGAAAGTTATTTGAAAAGATTGGATTGGATGATTATCCCGAGTGCGGAACACCGGCAGAAGTGCTTAGATATCATGAGCTGGATGGTTTATCAATTGCAAAGAATGTTTCGGGAATAAGTGAGCTTGATGAAGATTTGTTGTCACGGAACATCCGTGACAACGGAAAATACACTAACGAAGCACCGCAGTAAAAATCATAACCCGAACTCGTATGAAGTGGGAGTCTCTGCTGTCACGGAATATCCGTGACAACAGAGAAAACTTACTTTTGAGACAACCTTCCCACAAATATTTATTACTTAGCTAATAACATCTTCTTCGACAGCACAACTCCGTTCGCTGAGATTGTGTAGATATAAACACCCCTTGTCATTCCTCGGCTTCGCTCGGAATGACTTGCATCTCCACCAGAGGTGAGTCCGCCTAAGGCGGAAAAGCTTACAGTATGATATCCCGCCGGTTTTGTTTCATTTACTAAAGTTGCTACTTCTTTACCAAGTATGTCAAATACTTTTAACGTCACAAAACTTCTCACCGGTAATTGATAACTTATTGTTGTTGTTGGGTTGAATGGATTTGGGTAATTACTTAACGTCAATGTTGTTGGTAACTCTAAACTCGTTTGGTTTTGTGCCATTTCATTAGGTTGTTTGTTGATATTATAAACTCCATAAACACCTTCGAAAGATGGATCTGAATAGGTGGCGCTTGGCTGGTAATAAGCTCTTACATCATAGAATAAAAGTATTTTATTCTCACCGCTTGAAATTGCATAATCATAATCAGTATATGAATAAAAACTTGACCCATTTGCATTTATTGTAGTTAATAGAGTTGGCGTACCTGATGTGGTAACCTTTCTATAAATAGCATATTGCGTAATATCAGAGTTATCCAATGGGTGTTTTGACCAGGTGATGCGAACGGGCTGACCTTCTTCTGAAGTATTGAAAGATAAAGATCGATATCCATTATTAGGTTTACCTGAATAAATAGCTGTATATGTAGCATGGTTTATTGCAGTAATTGGACTGGTATATAACTGATCTCCGCTTGTCAAATTTGTGAATGTATAGTCGATATAATTTTGTGAATAATTTATAGCATATGCCGAGTTAGAACTCTGTTCACGAACATATTCAATCCAGGAAGATGTTCTGGGATTCCCGTTTATGTACATTGTACTATTGGCAACAAAGGTTAAGTTATACTCTTTATCAAATTGAGCTTCATATGTGTAATTACCTGGTGAATATAAATTCTGATATAAATTAGTATGGTTATTTGACCAAATTTTCCAAAGTCTTTTATATCCATCCGTTCCCGTCTGCCCATCAACAGCAGTTAATTCATGCGGAAATGTTGAACCCTCTCTTGTAACGGTTTTTCCGTTCAGGGGAATATTAGCGTGCCATTCGGCATTAATGTACATTCCCCCGCCGGCAAAATTATTTTTTAGTAATATTGAATATTCAGACCAGGTTCCGGATGCAACCACAGAATAGTTTCCTCCCGTACTCAATGATCCCGCTGTATAATAAAAAGTTTCATCAGCGTATCCAACATTCTGGATTCTTACGTATTTATTGCCAATTCTAACCACATATTCATCATAATGTGGTATTGTAAATGTTGCATCGGGTTGATCAGGATCAATTCCGGAGATATTCGCGACAGCATTCCATGTTCCGCTACCCCAATTTCCATAAGTAAGGGAAGAACCGCCTCCGCAGACTTCATAATTCTTAGAGGTAGAATTGTAATAATAAACAGTTATGCTTTCGCTTATAAATTGGTTACTTGAATTCTTAATAGAGAATTGCCACTCCCATACATAAACAGGAGGATTCGCTTTCAATGATAGATTTAAGGCAGAGAAAAGAATAAATAATAAAAATATTTTTCTCAATCGCATAATAATTCTCCTTTTATTATTATTACGATAGCAAATAAAAAAGGGTATTTTACCCTTTAGGTGAAGCAGCCTAATATTTATTTGCTAAAAAGGGCGGTGCTGCAACACCGCCCGTTAATTAATCGTTTTTATATTATTTCTATTTTGCTTCTCCCCTCCAATTTATTTTCCTCTCCAGATAATTGTTTTTTGAGGGAAAGTTGTATGTCCCAGAATAAATATTTCTTTACCATTAGTCCAAACATCTGTCAGAACATTACTCCCATCTGGAGTAAAGAAGTCAGTTAGTTGTTGCCAGGTAAATCCATCATAAAACCAAACCATCCCAAAAATTCCAACAGCAATTTTGTAGTTTTTCTTAAATTCATAAATACTGTGCATTGTATAGTTTATTGGTATTATATGAATCCATTCATTATTTATATACTGCCATACGCCAAAATCTCCAAATGAATAAATCCCTCCTTCATTACCTAATTTAATTCCCCAATTTCCCCATTTAATTACTGACTTAGGATCTTTTATCTCCATCGAATCCAATACTGTCCAGTTGTTAATGTTCCCCTTAACAAAAAAAAGTAAATATCTGCGGCTGGCGATATCAAGTGATGTTACGTTCAGATATACTGAATTTTCTTTTACAATAATTCCATTAATAAAAAAATCCGCTCCTTCTGGAATATTTAACTTTGGTTTATCTCTTTCCCATTTTGCACCGTTATAATGATAAACAACAGCGCTATCGCATCCAACCCAAATATCGTTTGCTCTATTTGTAAATAATCTTATAGGGCGTAATTGAATATTTAAAATGTGCTCCTTCCAAGTCGATCCATTCCAATTAAGTATTAAATCTTTTCTTGAATAAGCTCTTCGATCACCCACCATCCATAAATTATTAGGTGTTAATCCCATAATTTGATTAATAGATTTTGTGCTAACTGGTATTCCGTGTAACGTTGGTTCGTTTTCGGTCCATTTCTTTCCATCGAAGTGATAGATTTCACCCAAACTTCTTTCATTATGTCCGGCAACCCATGCATCAGTTGGTGAGTAAACCCACAATGAGGTTAGAAACGTCTGCATACTTTCGGGATATATAATTGTATCTGCCACCCACGTCATTTCTCTTGGGTCTTTAAGAACTTCTTCTGGAGGAGTTATTGTTTCGCTGCAAGAATTCGTAACAAAGATAATTGTGATTATTTTAATAGTGGTAAGAAACCCTCGGTTGGATAAAAATTTTGTTTTCATTTTCCCCCTTATTTTAATACTGCATTTATTTTGAACGAGGAAAAATAGAATATTCAGCTTGCACTTATAAATATAAAGAAAAAAAAAAAATAAATTTCAAGTAATGATTTGATACTTCTGAAGAATCCTTTTAATTGTCGCCCTGAACAACGTGCAGGGTCTCAAAACCTTTATAATCGAGATGTTTCGCTTTGCTCAACACGAAAAAAATAATAATTCAGAATCCTTGATTTGTTATTATTCCACGGCTATAAAGCTAAATAGTTAATAATTCACTGAGGCGTTTCTTTCGCTTGAGTCTGTATTTCTCTGCTGTCACGGAACATTCGTGACAACAGAGAACGGTACAAACCTGAACTCGGATGAGATTGGGTTATATATATTATCCTTCTTTATTCTCTTCAACTCTGTATTGAACATTAGAAAAAATTCCGCTTGTAATTTCCGCGCTTGGTTTTTTAGCGTTTGCTTTTGATGAGTATTGCGCTTTCTCAACCACAAATTCAAATGTACCGGAAATAACTTTGCTTTCGGGATCGTGCTGTGTTACAACTGTTTCTCCCTTAATTGAATTCCATTGCGGTTTATCTGGACCTTCCGGCACCCAGATTATCTCGGAATCAGGTGTTTCGCCTTTTTCGTGATTATGCTCTCTAAATTTAAGTTGAGCCGGCAACTCAGCTTTCATTGCGCTCACTTTGCAATAAAGATAAACTATTTTATCATCTGCTTCTGCTCGTATCTGTAGATAATCAATCTCCCCCATATTTACAATAACGGCATCTGTAATCTTGGCGTTAATGAATTTCCCGTCCACCTTAAATGTGAATACCTGTGCCTGAACATTGTAATAGAAGAAGGCAAATAAAATAATGCTCACCCGCAAAATGTATTTTTTCATAATTGCTACCTCTTTATTTAATACTTATAAACTCCCTTAACAGAATAGAATAAAAAATAATTCAATAACTCAAAAACAAATCACCGGATACATCACCCACAAATTTTCTTAATACGTTCCAGTCCCTCTTTAATACTTTCAACCGGTGTTGTTGAAAAAGAAAAACGAATATAGTCGTCAAAATAATTTCCGAAACACGAGCCGTAAACCGAAGCAACACCTTCATTTAACAGACGCTTATATATGTACAGTTTTCGTTCTTCGCCGGAGATATTTTTCGGTATGAAATTAGAGAAATCAGGGAAGAAGTAAAATCCTCCTTTCGGCTTTGTTACTCTTAAACCATCAATACTTGCTAATCCGTCATAAAAAACATTTCTTCTCTTTTCATACTCAGTAACCATAGCATTAATCGCCCTTTGACTTTCTTCATGATTATTCAACGCCTCGGCTGCTGCATATTGCAGAAACGTAGTTACACCGGCAGTCTGAGTATAATTACCAAGCTTAAGAAGTTTTGGAATTTCTTTGTTTCGTGTAACAAGATAACCTAACCTCCAGCCCGTCATAGAAAATGTTTTTGATAATGTGAATGTGCTGATTATGTTTTCATAATCCAGTGATGTCGGACTGCAATGTTTTTCGCCATCGAATATAACCGCTTCGTAAGCTTCATCTGAGATTAAAAAAGAATTGTGTTTTGCACACAACTCAACTATTGCAGTTACTTCTTCTTTAGTAAAGAGTTTGCCGGTTGGATTCTGGGGAGTGTTTAAGTAAAAGAATGAAGCTCCTTCAAGAGCTTTATCGAGACTATCATAGTCAATGCTGAAATCTTCGCCGAGAGGAACTTGATGAAAATCTGTGCCGCAATACGGAACAAAATTTTCCAGCACACAACTCCAGCAAGGTGCAAATCCAACACCTTTCTTCCCTTCAAATAATTTGAAAGAGAGCTCCAATGCTTCCTGTCCGCCGTATGTACAAACTATATTTTCTTTATCAAACCCGGAAGCATTATTAAAATAGTTGAGCTTATTTATGATTGCTTCTTTAAAAAGATCTTCCCCGCCTGATTTTGGATATTTTGTTAATCCTTTATCGAGAGCTTTCTTTGCAGCTTCAACAATGTATTGTGGAGTATTAAAATCAATTTCGCCCCGTTGAAACAATACAAAATCTTTTCCGGTTTTTGCTTTGAATTCCGGCGCGAGTTTACGTACTTCCTCGCTTATACTTACAATTGGAGACATTCTTACGTTCAGTAAGTTCTCACTGAATTTATAATCAGTCATTTTTTCCCTTTTATTAAATGAAAATTGTGGAGAGGTCTAATTGGGGTTACAAAGTAAAATAAAAGTCGATATAAGGCAATACTTCAGAAAAATTTTTATTGATCACGTCGGTTAAATTTTTTTTAGACGCTGATAGTATCTGACAAACTAACTGAAAAAATTATTAATACATCACAGCGCTTAAGTATCCCACAACTTCGGAAAAATCTCCGGTAACATCGCCCGAATCTGTACGTGCAAGAACTTCGGTTTTGTTTTTGTTGATGAGATTAGCTGCTCGCATCATCGCGACAATTGCACCGCCGCCGCAAGCTTCGCATCTTCCGGTTTCAAGATCGCTTTGAAGTTTTTCATAATCATTATTTGCAATATTTTTTTCTACTATCGAATCTAACTTGTCCGCCATACTTCTCGAATAGAAATGGGATAGATCGGAACTGGCGACAATTAATGTTTTATCATCAACTACCGGTGCAATTCTATCGGCAAGTTCATAAACAAAATTTCTGCTTTGATCTCCAAGCACAATCGGAACAATCGAAAAATCTTTTAGAATAACCTGAAGAAAAGGGATCTGAACTTCAACTGCATGCTCTGCCCGATGTCCCTGAATTCCTCTAAAAATAATTTTACTATCCGAAATTATTTTATCAATCACTTCATTATTAAGCGGAACATCTCCCAAAGGAGTTCTGTACGCAGCTCCATCATAAATTGATATGCCTCTAAAATATTCGCGGTGACTTGGAGAAATTATTATTACTGTTTCGTAATCTTTTTTTAGTGGAGAATTAAAACCGAACGCAGCAGTTTTACCGGAATAAACATAGCCGGCATGAGGAGAAACAATACCCACTACATTGCTAAATTGTTTTTCGAGTCTGGCTTCGTCCAATAAGGTTATAACCTGATCTTTAAGCTTGCTCGGAGATTCAGGATAAAACATACCGGCAACAGCGGGCTCTCTTATACCTTTCATTTTTTTACTCTTCGTTTGTTAATGACTTTTCACTGAATACAGTTGCAGTAAAAGCATGTAACTTCAATTGTTTATCGCGCCAATAGCTTGCATGAAATCCTGTTTTCTGACAGATAGCTTCAAGGTATTGTTCTCTGTTCATATTATGTTCAATAGGAACCTGAGGCAAAAGTAATCCGCGTCTCCCTTTTTCTTCCAGAATCAGTCCGTGTTTACCAATTTCTATTTCATCATAACTATTAAGTGGAAATGGTTCGGAAAGAATGGAAATTTCAATGGAAATTTTTGAAAGTTCGTTTTCGGATACAGGAGGAAAGCGTGGATCGTTTTGTGCAGCATGAATTGCAGCCTCACAAACAGTCCTAAACAACGGTTGATCAGAAACGATGTAACCAATGCAACCCCTTAATCTTCCGTGTTCGGTTAATGTTACAAACGCACCTGATTTAGATTTTAAGACGGGATATTTTTTGTAATCAGGTTCGGGAATATCTTTACCGGTAAAAATCGAATTGATAGAATCTCGTGCGGCTTTAAGAAGAATTGTTTTTTCTTCGTTTGTAAGTTCCATATTTATTCCAATTTATAAACAATCAATCCGTTCTTTTCTTTCAACAGAAGTAAATAATTTTTATACATAAAAAAGGAGTCGGGCATAATCGAATTGGTGTTCGCATTTAAAATCTCTGTTAGAACTATTTTCTGCTTGGATAAATCGTAAGCAATAAATTTATTTACAAGACTACCGCTGAATATTTTCGAATGAAAACTTAAAAGAAGAAGATTGCTGAAGGAAGTATATTCAACATCTCCAACAATTTCAAGATTGTTAATTATTTCCGAAATAGCGTTTCCTATTGATAGATCAGTTTTTTCAGTTTTCCATCTTTCAGTGAAAAGAAAATTCTTGCTATAAATGGAATCGGCTTCTGTTCGCAAATAATTTATTTTTTGGAAATCTTCTCCAAAATTTTCCTCTAACAAGCCGTTTAGATAATTAAGTGAATAAAAATTCCTTCCTTCAAAATTTTCCTTATAACAGTAAACTTTATCATTGTGAATAAAAAGAAAAGAGTAATCGGCATTCATCCATTTTACAGATTTATCGGAAATGTCAAATCCAATAATCTGTTTATGCCCCGGCATATCAGGTTTATTATACTTATGAAAAATTATCATGTCCTTATATAATGTTTCTATACCAATCCAATATTTCTCTTCCAACTGAAAATCTTCGAATATTTTCTTACCTTTCTCCAGATCATAACAACTGAAAAAAACTTCTTTCTTGTTAACATCTCGCAATTCAATTACTAATTTATAAGTATCGGATACGAGTAATCTCCATACCTGATTTTTTGATTTGTATATAAGTTGTTTTTTTATTTTCATTTCCTTCTCTGTGTTTCTCCGAGCAATCTCTGCGAAACTCTGTGCAACTTTCCTAAACAGGTTGAAACTTAGCAGTAAAATGTCTTAGCATTGGTGCTTCGTAAGTTATTTTATAACCTCTAAGGCTGTTACGTTTGTTAAAAACTTCGATTACAACTTCGGCTACATAATCAATATGACTTTGAGTATAAACACGACGTGGAATAGCGAGTCGTACAAGTTCCATCATTGCCTGAATCAGTTTGCCATCTTTATCATATTTACCAAACATAACAGAGCCAATTTCAACAGCGCGCACGCCTCCTTCAATATAAAGTTCACAAACTATTGACTGACCGGGATACTCCTCCGGTTTAATATGGGGAAGAAATCTTTTTGCATCAATATAAATTGCGTGACCGCCAGGAGGTTCAATTATAGGAACACCAGCATTGAGTAATTTTTCGCCAAGATATTCAGTGCTTCTTATTCTATACTGTAAATAATGTTCATCAACTACTTCTTCAAGACCTTGTGCAATAGCTTCGAGATCGCGACCGGCTAATCCACCGTAAGTTGGAAAACCTTCAGTAACAATTAAAAGGTTGCGGCATTTCATGGCAAGTTCTTCATCATTTAACGAAAGCCAACCGCCAATGTTTACAAGAGCATCTTTCTTTGCGCTCATTGTTGAACCATCGGCATAGGAAAACATTTCCTGAACAATCTCTAAAACTGATTTATTGGCATAACCTTCTTCCCTCTTCTTAATAAAGTAAGCATTCTCGGCAAAACGACAAGCGTCAAGGAAGAGTGGGATTCCATATTTTTTACAAACATTTTTTACATCACGGATATTTTTCATAGAAACCGGTTGACCACCACCCGAATTGTTGGTAACCGTTAGTACTACAAGTGGGATATTTTCTTTACCATACTTTTTAATAAATGTTTCGAGTGCGTCAACGTCCATATTCCCTTTGAACGGAGCTCGTTGTTCCGGATGCTTACCTACTTCACATAACAAATCATGAGCTTCTGCTCCACTGAATTCTACATTAGCACGTGTTGTATCGAAAAAAGTATTACTTGCAAAATATTTACCCGGTCCCCCAAGAATAGAAAATAAAATTTTCTCGGCTGCTCTTCCTTGGTGGGTAGGAATAATGAACTTGTCGCCAGTAATTTTTCTTACAGCGTTTTCAAATACATAGAAACTTTTTGCCCCGGCATAGGATTCGTCGCCACGCATAATACCCGCCCATTGATCGGAACTCATTGCAGCTGTTCCGCTATCAGTTAAGAGGTCGATTAATACATCATCAGCATGAATTAGAAATGGATTGTATCCGGCGTTCTCAATTATTTTTCGTCGTTCTTCCTTTGTTGTAAATCTGATTGGTTCAACGGATTTAATCTTGAAAGGTTCAATAATAGTTTTCATTCTTTCCTCATAAGAAATTAAAGTTTACTCTCAGTAAAATTACAAATTAATGGCTGCTTTATGAAATGAGAGAAATATTCATAAAATTGAAAGAGTGGGGAATATAAAATAATGAGGAATTTATGCTGATTTTTTTTGTAAATTGGAATACAATCAATCAATAAAATATTCACAAACCTAACAGAGGGGTAGTTATGGAAGAAACTACAAACCAGGAAGCACCCAAAATGTCCGAAGCTGAAGAAGAAGAACTCGAATTAAGTCACACAGACAAATTAGTCGGGGTATTTTCCGAGCCGGGTAATACATTTGCTAAGATGGCTGTTTCCGGACCTAAAACCTCCGATTGGATAATCCCGATTCTGGTTGTAATTGTTGTAGCAATTCTCTCGAATATTGTTATGATGAGCAATCCTGTAATAAAGCTTTCGATACAGGAAAAACAAATGGCGCAATTTGAAAAACAGATGGATGAAGCCGTTGCAAAAGGGCAAATAACAGAGGCACAGAAGGAAGAACAGATGAATACTATTAGAGAAAGAATGGATCAGGGGATGAGCGCTAACCTTATTTTTAGTATTCTTGGTATAGTTATCTTTACTTTTATATCATTCTTTGTAGTATCGGGAGTTTTTTATTTGTTTACAAAGCTTGTATTAAAAGGTGTTGGAACATATAAAGAAGCAATGTCTGCTTATGGTCTTCCGCACTATGTAGTTGTAATTCAGATAATAGTAATGGTAATAGTTGCCCTTGTAATGAACAAATTTTTCTCCGGCTTGAGCGTAGGTGAATTTATGGATGTCGATAAATCTACGATCACAGGATTTTTACTTAACAAGATTGATATCTTTTCAATTTGGTTCTACGCTCTTGTAAGCATTGGTTATGCCAAGATGTTTAGGTCGCAAGATACCGGAAAATATTTTGCGCTCATATTTGGAATATGGATTGGATTCGGTCTGTTAATGTTCTTACTTGCCCAGGCATTGCCTTTCTTAAAATGGTTCGGATTTTAATAAACAATGACCTTGAAGGTTTTTGGTAATCTTCAAGGTCTCTGTTTACAAAATACTTTGCGGATCAATATCAATAATTACTTTTACATCCTTAAACTTTGTTTTTTGATTGAACTCTATATAAGAATTAAGCAGTGCATTTCTTAGTAGCTTTCCGGAAGGATCTATTTTTTTACTACTCTTAATCAGAATATTAAACCGATAATTTCCTTTTATTTTATAGATAACTGCTTCTGTCGGTGGAGAAATTTTAAGTCCTTTAGAATACTTTTTAAGATAACTTGCAAATTCATTTATTGCCCCTCTGGCTCTATCTTCTTTCTCGTCTTTAATTTCAACCAATCCGATTCTTGTGAATGGCGGATATTCTCCTTTTTTACGAAGCTCTATCTCTTTTTCATAAAAACCCTTATAATCATTCTCAACTACTTTTTGCAGAACAAAATTTTTAGAATTCTGTGTTTGGATTATAACTTCTCCCTTTTTATCGGCTCTTCCCGCTCTTCCGGATACCTGGGTTAATAACTGAAATGTTCTTTCATCTGCACGGAAGTCCGGTATCCACAAAGTTGTTTCGGCAGAGATTACACCAACCAAAGTAACATTAGAAAAATCCAGCCCCTTTGATACCATTTGAGTACCGACAAGAATGTTGATTTCACCTTTTCTGAAACTATTCAGAATTTCTCCAAGTTTTCCTTTTCTTGTAATTGCGTCGGAATCAACACGTTCTATTTTTGCATTGGAGAAGTAAAATTCCAGTTCATCTTCAACGCGCTGCGTGCCCGTTCCAAAGAATTTAAGATCAAGCGAACCACACAAAGGGCATGCTTTAGGAACATGTTTAACTATTCCGCAATAGTGACATTGCAAAATATTTTTGTTCAGATGATGAACCATTGGAACGGAACAATCATCACAAGTAATAATCTCACCACAATCGTTACAAAAGACCTGTGTTGCGAAACCTCTTCTGTTTTGAAGAATAATAATACTCTCTTTTCTGCTTAGCTTATTATTTATCTCTTCCAAAAGTGTTTTGGAAAAAACACCTTCCATTCTTTTCCTTTTCTTTTCAATTGTTACATCAATCAATTTTATATCAGGCAATTTTGCATTATCAATCCGTTCGGGTAATTCCAAAAGAATGTGTTTGCCGTTTAATGCATTGAACATACTTTCTAATGATGGCGTAGCCGAACCAAGCAGAACAGGACAGTTACTTAGTTTTCCCCTTATTATAGCGGCATCTCGCGCATTGTATTTGGGAACAATATCATGTTGTTTATAGCTTTGGTCATGTTCTTCATCAACAACTATTAACCCGATATTTTTTAGTGGAGTAAAAAGAGCGGAGCGAGGACCAATCGCCACTTTGTATTTACCTGAAATAAATCCACGCCAGGTATCGTATCTTTCTCCTAACGACATTCTGCTGTGCATAACTGCAACTATATCTCCAAAATAATTATAAAACCTTGATGTGATTTGTGGTGTTAAAGAAATTTCCGGAACCAAAATAATTACTGACTTTCCTTTTTCAACTGTTCTTTTAGCTAATTCTATGTAAACCTGTGTTTTACCACTACCTGTTACACCATGCAACAGATATGTTTCGAACTTATTATTAAAGATTGATTCCGAAATTCTATCTATAACTGATAATTGCTTTTCTGTTAATATAATTTCTTTTATCTCCTCTGAATACACTTCCTTGAAAACCCGCTCAATCTCTTTTTCGTAAATCTCAACCAAGTTTTTCTTTACCAAGCTGGTTATTACAGAAATATTGATATTTAGTTTTTGTAAAAGTTCGTTAAGTTGAATCTCTTCTTTAACGGAAAGCAATTCTAATAGAACAACAACTTGCTTAGGTGATTTCTTTTCAACAGCGGGAATTGCTTCGTAAGTTTCGTCAACTGATTTAGCAAGTTTTATAAACTTTGCTTTCTTTGTCCTTACCTTTGCACCTTCAGTTTCATTAAGTATTGTTATTATTCCTTCTCTTTCCAAATTATTAAGAACGGAATAGATGTTTTTATTCTTAACTTCTTTTTGAATATATGCTATACTAAAAACTTCCTTTGTTGAAAGGACTGATAATATTTTTGCTTTGAGAGAAGTTTTTTTCTTTTCGTTCTTTAATAGTTCAAGACACAAATCGGGCTCAGAAACAATTTTCTTTTTAGACTCAACATCTGTTCCGTATGGCACTACATTCTTAAGCGCTTCGCCCAATGAACAGAGATAATATTCAGAAATCCATTCATAAAATTTCAAAGAAGATTTATCGAAAATGGGTAACTTATCCAGAACATCTTTAACTGGTTTAATTTTTTCTTTTAATGATGTGGTTTCAGAAATGTCAATAACAAATCCCGTTAGAATTCTTTTACCAAAAGGAACCACAACACGAACCCCAACTTTAACTGAATCAATTAAATTTTCCGGAATCGAATAAGTAAAGGGATTTCTAAATGGTAAAGGGAATACAACCTGTGCAAACATTTTTTTGTTGTTTAATTGTTAAATCAAATATAGAAAAATGAAGATTACGAACCACTATTGCATTTCTGGAACAATAAATTAAAGTCCTTAGGTTTTTCTTGCATTATAAGATATTGTGGGTTATTTTTGACCGCCAAATTAATAAAAACGGAGAAATGAAGATGCTTAAAAGATCTCTTTTAATTATTGCTTTATTTTTGTTTGTAACAAAAATTAATGCTGAAGGTGAAAAATACGGTAAGGAAATTACCTTAAAAGATAAAACGCCGGTTACTTCAATATTATCTTCACCCGAAAAATTTGACGGGAAAACTGTATTGGTTGAAGGAAAAATTCTTAATGTTTGCCAAAGTATGGGATGTTGGATCGAGGTTTCCGGCGAAAATGAAGGAGAGAAAATTTTAGTAAAGGTTGAAGACGGCGTAATTGTATTTCCAAAAGACTCAAAAGGAAAAACAGCCCTTGTAGAAGGGGTTGTCGCTGAGGTTCAACCTTCAGCGGAAGAAAATCATGACGATAAAGAACATAAGCATGATGGCGATGACCCTTGCAATCCTAAAACAAAGACTTATAGAATAAATGGTTTAGGCGCTGTAATAAAGTAAAAGACTAACTTTTTCTTATTCAAAACCCGATAAGTTTTTCTTATCGGGTTTTTTGTTAATTAGGAGATCTTTCTGCTTTTTTTCTCAATATCGCAATTTCAATAGACCCTTTTTTCAAATTTGATAAATGATAACCTTATTTTTAACTCATTTTGTAAATATTTTCGGCAAGATTTTTGAGCTACTAAGGCAAATGTTTCTTTAATAAAACTATAAAAGGAGTTATATAATATGGTTATTACAGATGAATGTATCAGCTGCTCTGCTTGTGTAGATGAATGTGAAAACAACGCAATCTACAATGCCGGCGAATCATATACAGTAAATGGCGAAACAAAGCCACCTATTTCTGAGGATCACACCTTCATAGCACCGGAATTATGCAATGATTGCAAATCATGTGTTGAAGTATGTGCTGTTGATGCTATTGTAGAAGGATAAAATATCGAAAATAGATATGTAAAAAGGCGGAATTATCCGCCTTTTCTATTTTAAAAGGTTAGTTAATACTATCAATGTAAGGTTTAATCTTGGAAACAAGATGTTGTTTTGGAACGGCGCCAATTACAGCATCAACCAATTTACCGTTTTTGAATATTCCAAGCGTTGGAATACTCATTATTCCATATTGAGAAGCTACACCATAATTTTCATCAGTGTTTACTTTTACTACTTTTAATTTCCCAGCTAAGTCTTTTGCTATTTCTTCAACAACCGGCGCTACCATTCTACAAGGACCACACCATGGCGCCCAAAAATCCACAAGTACCGGAAGATCGGACTTTAATACTTCTGTATGAAAATTAAAATCTGTTCCTTCAATAATATTAGCCATTTTTTCTCCTATTATAATTTTGTGCAGGTATGATGCAAAAAAATTGAAAAGGATTCAGAGATTTTTATGAGACAAGAAAAAAGGCAAGTTCAAAAAATGAAACTTGCCTTTTTCGAAGAAAAGTAAACTAATTTACCGGATTACCGTTTTTATCTACGAGCATTGGATTTCCCAATCCCAATTCTTTTAGTTTTTCGAATTGAGTTTCTTTATCACCGACAATTACATAAATCATTTTATCCGGATTCAAATATTTCTGTGACAATGCTTTATGTTCTGCAGTTGTTAATTTCTGCACAAATTTTTCTCTTTCCTTTATGTAATTAAACGGAAGATCATATAACACAACCGGACTCAACATTCCAGACAATGCTTGAAGAGTTTCAAACCGCAAAGCATTTCCTTTAAGCAAAGTGCTTTTAACATTGTTCAGATCTTCTTCGCTTATACCTTGACGGTATTTATTAATTTCATCTCGAATAATCGTTGCTGTTTCGAAAGTCGAATTGGATTGAACCGGTGCCTGAGCAACAAATGTTCCCGGGTAAAGTGAACCGTTGAAACCGGAGCGCGCACCGTAAGTAAACCCTTTTTCCTCACGCAAAATCATGTTTAATATACTATTGAAATCACCACCTAATTTGAAGTTCATTACAACTGTTTTATAATAATCGGGGTGATTATATGGTAAAGATAAATGTCCAACGCGGAATTCGGATTGAACCGCTTTTGGAACATCTACAAAATAAATTCCCGGTTTGGGTTGTGCTGTAATTTTAATATCTGGGAATACAACTTTTTTAGCTTCCCATCCATTAAGTGAGTTAAAAACTTCCAAAGCTTTTTCTTTTGTTACATCACCAACAACCATAATCTTAACAACAGACGATGAAAAATTCTTTGCATAATAATTTTTTATATCATCCATTGTAATAGATTCAACAGAACTTACTGTTCCCATTGGAGAATTTGAAAGTATGTTATCCTTTCCGTAAACAATTTTTGCAAAAACATTATTAGCAATATTAGCCGGAGCAGATTCCATTCTTTTCAAGTTCTCTATAATTTGTCTCTTAACAATGGGGAATTCTTTTTCGTCCCAGCGTGGTTCAAACAACATTTCCTTAGCTAGCGCAACAGTCTCTGCAAATTTACTTGCAAGACATGAGCCACTAAGTGTAATATTTTCAGAAGAAGCAGATACTGTAATATTTGAACCAAGATCTTGCATAGCTTCGCGCAATTCGATTGGGGTTTTTGTCTTAGTACCTTCGTTTAACATTCTTGCGGTCAAAAATGCTGTACCTACTTTGTCGATTGGATCAAGCAGCATCCCGCCTTTCAATATTATTGAAAACTGAACCAGAGGAAGCTCGCTTTGTTTTACTCCGTATACCTGAACCCCATTTTTAATTTTTCCATTCCATATAGCGGGAGGATTAACAACAGGATCCGGACCGAGTTTGGGTTCTTTGGTTCTATCAAATTTTGTTGGAATCGGTTCAACCTTTACAGTAGATGGTTCTGTTTTCTTAACACCTTGCATATCAATTGATTCTTCTTTTATAGGGAAAAGAACTGCATTTGACGCTGCTAAATCTGCCTTCCCCTTAGGAACAATATTCAAGGCAACATAATTTTTTCCTTTAATGTACCTATCATATACTCGTAAAACATCTTCTTTGGTTACATCTAAGGAATTGTTTAAATCTGTATTGATATAATCTGTGTTACCGGCAAAAATATTATAGTCGGCAAGACGCATCGCTTTAGCAAGAACGCTCGAAATCTGATTATAGAATTGAACCTCAACACCATTCTTAAGTCTTTCTAAATCCTGTTCTGTAAAACCTTCTTTTTCGAAACGTGCAAGTCCTTCTTTAACCGCATCTTCTACTTCGCCTAAATTTTTTCCGGGGAAGGCGCGCACACTTATACTAAATGATCCGGCAAGTTCTAAACTTTGTTGAAATGCGCTTACATTCGGTGCAAGTTTTTTCTCTTCAACTATAACTTTATAAAGCGGGGACTTTTTACTTCCGGCAAGTAATTGCGCCAAATAGGTAAGTGCGTAAGAATCTTTATTAAATCTTTCTACTGTTGGAAAAGCTATTGTTAAGTCAGGAGCATTCGCAAGTTTATCTTCAAAATAAGCACGCTTTGTTTCCGTTAATGTAACGGGCATCTTCGGTCGGGGTTTGGATTCATTGTATCCAACAATCTCACCAAAATATTTTTCTATCAATTTTTTGGTTTCCTTAACATCGATATCTCCCGAAACAACTAAAGTAGCATTCTTAGGACCATAATATGTTTTATAAAAATTAATAACATCTTCCAAAGAAGCAGCGGCAAGGTCTTCAAGCTCGCCTATTACTGTCCAACTATAAGGATGACCATCCGGATAAAGTAATTTAGACAACGCATAATATTGTTGCGAGTATGGTTGATTATCACTTTGTCTCTTTTCGTTTTGAACAACATTCTGTTGATTTTCGAAAGCTTCCTGAGTTACCTTGCTCAACAAAAATCCCATCCGATCTGATTCCATCCATAATGCAAGCTCAAGAGCATTTTTAGGAACAGTTTCGAAATAATTTGTTCTATCGGTATTGGTCGAGCCATTTAAAGATCCGCCGGCTTTGGAAATTTTCTTAAAGAATTGATCTTGACCAATATGCTGAGATTCCTGAAACATTATATGCTCGAACAAATGAGCAAATCCGGTTCTGCCTTTAGTCTCGCGTGACGAACCAACATGATAAACTACATAAACAGCAACTATGGGGTCTGAACGGTCAACGTGTAAAATTACATCTAAACCGTTATCTAACTGATACTGTTCAAAAGGAATTTTAAATTCTTTTTTCTTATCTCCACCGGCATACAGTACAAATGCAGAGATTACAAACAAACTTAAAAGCAACAAAAACTTCTGTTTCATTTTCCCTCCATGTGGTTGATTTTGATTTGGTTGTTATTGATGTGAATTTCCTATCTTCTCTTTTTACCTTAACCTAATTTATAATTTTTCAAATTCTGTTGTTACACTTCTTTAGAGCACCAAATTTTATTATTGGTTTAATATTGCGATTACTTGCTGATGCAATTTTGCATTTGAAGCTACAATACTATTTCCTTCCAAAGGGTTATTGCCGTAGTAGTCTGTAATTATTCCCCCGGCTCCTTTAATTACAGGTATTAGAGCAGCTAAGTCCCATTTACTCATAATCGGATCTATCATTATGTCTGCGTAACCACTGGCAAGAAGCGAATAACCGTAACAATCGCCCCACGTTCTGTACAGTTTAACATGTTCTGTTAACTTATCGAAGTTTTTTTTGTTTCTGTATTTACCAAACATCAAATGATCAGATGTTAATAAGGTTGCTGCTGAAATATCTTCACATTTTCTCATTGTTACCTTAACATCGTTAAGTTCCGTAACAGAATTATCGCCAATTAAAAGTTCATTCAATACAGGATGATTAATTACTCCTAATACCGGTTCATTATTATTAATAAGAGCTATTAAAGTACCAAACAATGGAACTCCGCTGATGAAACTTTTCGTACCGTCTATAGGATCAAGTATCCATTTGTATTCAGCTTCCGAGTTATGTTCGCCAAATTCCTCGCCAAGGATTCCATGATCAGGATAATTTTTCATAATCAGGGTTCGTATGAGTTCTTCCGATTTTTTATCCGCAATTGTAACCGGAGATTGGTCCGGTTTTATCTCAACATTAAAGTCCGAGCGATAATATTGCATAATTACTTTTGAACTTTCTTTTGCTAATAGCTTACAAAAATTTTTAAATTCCACAAGAGCGTTCATAAAACCTCTTTACAATTTAATCTTGCTAAGTTTTCTATTAAAAAAGTATTTCGATAATTTTACTTGTGAAAATACCTTAATTAAGATTTTATAACAAAGTTATTATTGAATGAGTATTCTTGCGGCAAATAACGAAACAATAGAATTCGCAGCAAAGATTATAAAATCCGGTGGATTAGTTGCTTTTCCAACCGAAACTGTCTATGGATTAGGGGCTCATGGATTAAACCCGATTGCAGTGGCAAAAATATTCGAGGCAAAAAAGCGCCCTACTTTTAATCCGCTTATTCTCCACATCTCAAACAAAAAGGATTTACAAATCTATGCGAAAATAAACGATGCAAGAATCGAAAAGTTAATAGATAAATTTTGGCCGGGACCGCTTACATTGGTTTTACCAAAACATGATATTGTTCCCGATATTGTAACTTCCGGCAATCCAACAGTTGCTATTAGAATGCCCAATCATCCCGTTGCGCTTGATCTTATAGAGAAAAGCGGTTGTCCGATTGCGGCGCCCAGCGCAAATAAATTTGGTCATCTCAGCCCGACCGAAGCCGCTCACGTTGATAAAAGTATTGGTGATAAAGTTGATGTAATTCTGGACGGAGGAAAATGCAAGGTGGGCGTTGAATCTACCATTATTCAAGTTACAAACGGAAAGTTTTTATTATTAAGACCGGGTGGACTTTCAAGAGAAGAGATAGAAAAGGAGATTGGTGAAGTTGAAGTTGTGTCAAAATTTTCGATCAGACCAAACGCACCCGGACAACTCCCTTTTCACTATGCCCCAACAATACCATTATATTTTTTAACCGAAGAGTTAATTGAAAAATTTTCCAATAAAAAAATAGGCGCGCTTTTTTTTGAAAAAGCAAAAAACGAAAACAAATTCCATTCAATAAAAATCCTTTCACAAACAGGTGATATGAAAGAAGCCGCAGCAAATCTTTTTAAATTTCTCCACGAACTTGAAAAAGAAAGTGTAGATGTAATATTAGTAGAACCGGTTAAAGAAGAGGGACTGGGAGTTGCAATTATGGATCGACTGAAAAAGGGGACCGCTCGTTTTATTAAGTAAATTTTTTCAAATAAAATAGTGTTACAAATATTATATTGATTAAGAAAAAGATTGGGAATTTACAATGAACAGTGAATCCTCCAATTCATTTGACAATATAAAAAATAATGATATGACAATGCCCAACTTAAAACCATCGAGCGATCTGAAACTATTACTGCATATGATCAACTCGATAAGCGATGCGGTTAACATAACAGATATGAATAACGAAATTCTGTTTGTCAACAAAGCATTTCTTAATATGTACGGTTATTCATTAAATGAAATAATCGGTAAAAAAATAGATATACTAAGATCCGAACAGAACGATATACGGGTTACTTCTATGATTCATGACGCTACTATAAACGGTGGCTGGAAAGGAAGATTAATAAACAAAAGAAAAGATGGAACCGAATTTATAATTGAATTAAATACATCTTTAATCAAAGACGAAAACGGTAACCCTGTAGCTTTAGTTGGAATAGTGCGGGACCTAACAGAACAAATTAAAGCCGAAGAAAAACTAAAAGAAGCTCAGGATAAGTACCGCACATTATTTCTGGAATTGAAAGATGCTGTTTATGAAAGTACCGTAGATGGAAAGTTTATTGATTTAAATCCCGCCGGCTTGGATTTATTTAGAGTAAAAACCTTTGATGAAATTAAACATGTAGATATCGCAAAAGAAATATATTTACATCAAGACCAACGCGAGCAATTCAAAAAAGAATTAGAAAGAACAGGTTTTGTAAGCAATTATCAGATCGACATAAAAAGATTAAACGGTGAAATTGCTACCGTATTAGAAACTTCGATGGCGGTTAAAAATAAAAATGGAGAGATAGTTGGATACCGTGGAATTCTTAGAGATATCACGGAAATAAAAAAGAATGAAGAACGATTACGAATGTTACTCGAAAAATTCGAAAACCTGAATGTTCAGCTAAGAAGATCAGAACAGGAATTAAAAGAATTAAATGCTGCCAAGGATAAGTTCTTTTCAATTGTTGCTCACGATTTAAGAAGTCCATTTAGCTCTCTTTTAAATTTCTCTGAATTTCTTGTTGAAGATATAGACGAACTTTCGAAAGATGAAATAAAAACTTTTGCAGAAAAAATTAACGAAGCTTCTAAAACAGTCTTTACACTGTTGGAAAACCTATTACAATGGTCAAGAATTCAAACAGGTAAAATCCCTTATGAACCGGCAACATTTAACATTTATCACAAGATTAACCAAATAATAAACTTGCTTAAGAACAACGCAGAAGACAAAAAAATAAAGGTGATAAACGAGGTTTCTCCATCTGCAATAGTTTTTGCCGATGAAGATATGATTTTTTCTGTCATTCAAAATTTGTTGTCAAACGCTATTAAATTTACCAGAGAAAACGGTAACATTATTTTTAGATCACTCTCCAGAGATAATGACATTGAAATTTCTATAACTGATAACGGTGTGGGAATAAAAGAAGAAGACTTAAGAAAATTATTTAGAATTGACACACACCATACAACTTATGGAACAAAGGAAGAAAAAGGAAGCGGACTTGGTTTACTTTTATGTAAGGAAATGGTAGAACGGAACAGAGGGAAAATATGGGTAACAAGTAAAGTTGGTGAAGGAACCACATTCTCGTTTACTATTCCTAAAGGTTAAGTAATTATTGCCCATTCGGTTGTTGCAATGCATTCTTTGGAAACCCGGTAATACTAATTTTATCGTTTGCTTAATTTCACTTTTGTATTCCAGCAAAACAATCATTTAATAATATTTTTTTCATCATTATTCCATACTATATTTTTTTTAAGGTTGATGAAAATGTTAATACATTTTACCGGAATAACTTCCTGATGAAAGCGCATTCAAAAAATTTCATGTGATATGAGATTATAAATAAAAAGACCCGATCATGATTAAGAATAAGATCATGATCGAGTGTCTAACAAATAATTATGGATTATAATACTTATCTAAGTTGCTTTTTAATCTCTTCAATTGCTTTATCAAGCTGAGGATCATATCCTATCAACTTATCTTTAAATGTGCTCTTAACATATATATCTGGTTTAACACCCGTCAATTCAAGATCATCACCGCTAAATGTATAGCATCCCCACGAGGGAAGCCGATAGAATGATCCATCAACAAGAGATTTGCCGGAAGTAAAAATTATCCATCTATATGTTTCTGTGCCGATTATTTTACCAAGCTTTAATTCTTTAAATCCGGCCGAGGTCATTTCTGCATCGCTAAGCGATTGCTCGTTAACGAGTAAGACAATCGGTTTTGATGCCGGTGTAAAGTTTGGCTGTTGTGTTAATTGTCCGCCGCGGTATTTCCAGTTCAGATATGGTTTCTGGCTAAGGAATTGTAGAACATCATCATGAACGTTTCCGCCCGTGTTGTATCGTAAGTCCAGTATTAATGCATCGCGGTAATGAAATTCATTTGTCATTTCAATAATGAAATTGTTCAGCTCGCCAACACCCATATTTTTCATGTGTACATACGCAATCTTCTTATTCGATTTTTCATCAACATATTTCTGATTGTTATCCACCCATTCATCATACAACAATCCAGAAAGCGTGTTATAACTTACCGGATGAATTTTAACATTATATTTTTCTTTCCCTCTCTCAAAAGTTAATTCAACTTCTTCCGGAATGGTAGGCATAACAAAATATTTTTCACGGTTAATTGATTCATCAACATTTACTCCGTCAACAGCAACAAGACGGTCTCCGGCTAAAATATTTTTATCGAGTTTATCGGCCGGAGATAGTTTAACAATCCGGCTAACTATGTAAGGATTATTATTATCAAATAAAATTCCTGTTGCTATAGTATTGTTCTTGTAAAATAATTTTTCCTCGTCGCCGGATGAATTAAATCCGAGATGCGAAGAATTTAATTCACCGAGCATATCGCTCAATAAAATTCTAAGATTGTCTCTTGTTCGTATTCCGGGCAAATATGTTTCATATTGTTTTTTGATTTTATGCCAATCAACTCCATGGAAATTTTCATCATAATAATTTTCTTCCAGGTTAGCCCAGGTTTCATAAAACATTTGTCTGAATTCTGAGGCAAGATTTTTTGTGAAAAGGAAGTTCATATCAACAGATTTAAGTTTGCTTGCTGCGAGATCGAGTTTGAAAATTTTACCTTCAGCTAATAAGTAATAATCGCTTTTGGATTTTGAGATGAAGATAGAGCCGGATTTAGCACCTTCAATTATTTTAGTTTCTGTTTTATCAAAGGGTTTTGTTGACGTTTGCCAAATTACATTAGACTCACCGTTATGGTTCGAAGTAAATAAAAGTGTTGTCTGATCATCTTTCTGAATAACATAAGGCGAATTTTGATTCCCCGGTTGTGAGGCAACCGCTTCCCACCTGTCTGCCATATTTTCAAAATCAATTTTGATTACCGGTTTGGAAGTATCTTTCCTTTCTTCTGTGAATAACTTGTTGAACCGGTCGGTTCGGAAGTCCTTATCATACTTTTGAAGTGCTACTCTATAAATATCCGAGTTTTGTGCACCGCGAGGGTATCCCGGATTTAATCGATCGGTTTGAAAATAAATATACTTACCATCTGGCGACCAGAATGGATTTGTTTCTGTAACTCCTGTATTTGTAATGTTTACAGATTTCTTTTTCTCAATATCATAAATAAAAATATCCTGTTCGAAATTACGGTATGCAGTATATGCGATGTATTTATTATCCGGAGAGAATCGTACGGGTGCATCATAAATTGCCCAGAACTCATCTTTTATAATGGTTTCACTCTTCAGTTTTGCAAGGTCTATTATTCTAAGCTCATTTCTTCCGCTGAAGTAGGCGCCCAGAGTTCTCTCATCATTAAAATTAATTTCTCTATTATTCATTTCGTCAAACGTAATCTGATTCTCTTTTTGATCTCCTGTGACCTTAATTGTGAAAAGGTTAAGCCAGCCGTTCGTAGTCCGGTTATAAAGAATTGTTTGATTATCCTTAAGCCACAGAGCTTCTACAACGCGCTCATTAGGATCGGTATTAATTCTTCTTATAAACTTTCCTTCTGTGTCGGAAACGAACATTACTCCGCGCGAAACAAAAACAAATTTTTTGCCATCCGGTGATGCGTTAAAATTTGTTACTTTGTCTTTTACATTAAACTCCTGTGCAAGATTGATAGAAGAATTATCAAATGCTTTTAAATCAACTGGATTTGAATTTTCCGACTTAACATCATAAACAAATATTTGGTAATCTTTAACAAAAACAATTTTCTCTCCGTTGTAACTTACCCTTGGTCGTTTAATTGATGTATCGAACTTTGTTAACTGTTTTTTATTTCCGTTTTCCAATTTGTAAAGATTATACTCGTTATTGGCTTCATCGGAAACGAAATAGATATTTCCTTCTTTATCTATTGTGGGCCACATATCTTTACCGATATATGTAGTATAAACTTTATACTCTCCGGTTTTTAGGTTGTATGATTTTATGTCGGGATTAAATTCGCCTTTGTAACGTTTACGATTTGCAAAGGTTGAGCTTTCCCACGAGTCGTTAAAAAATATTTCTCCCGTTTTAGGATGCTCTGCAATGTTATGTGCCCATGTAAAATAATTTTCGAATAGTCTCCTCGGAGTTCCTCCGTTGATTGATACAATATATGTTGTTCCGGAATTATATCTGTTAGATGTAAAATAAATCGATTTTGAATCCCATGACCACGCTTCCACATAATCGTTTGCACTATGAAACGTTAGCTGAGTAATTTTGCCCCCTTCTGAAGGCATAACATAAACATTCGGATTTCCGTCCTGTGTAGCGGTAAATGCAATCCATTTTCCATCTGGTGAATAGAGCGGAATAGTTTCATTCCCATCCATTCCTGTTAAACGGAGAGCAGTTCCACCATTTACCGGAACTGTCCATAAGTCGCCATCGTAAGTGAATACAATGTTTTTGGAATCGGGAGAGAGAGAAGGATCAGATCCAAATTTTATTTGCGCAAAGGTTGTTTGGAAAGCAAGAATAAGGATAAAGGAGAATATTCGTTTCATAAATACCTCGGTTTTCTTTTGAATTGTTGGTTGTTAGTCGCAATACTTAAAAGTAGTAAATAATTGGAAAAAAATAACATTGCAAAAATTGTTAAAAGATAAAAACCACAGAAATTAAGACGATTTATATGCCGATCTGTTTGGAATTTTCCGCTAAGATTAACCATTTTTACTAACAACATTTCAAATTATTAGGTGGTAAAATGGAAAAAGAGTTAATACTGGAAAAAATTGAACAAGCTGTAAAAATTCTTAATGAAAAAGATATAGATATGTGGATGACTTTTGTTAGGGAAACCGGAAACATAAAAGATCCGATGATTGATATGATTGTCGGTACCAACGCTACATGGCAATCGGCATTTATTATTACAAAAAGCGGAGATACGCATGCAATCATCGGCTCGCTCGAATTAGAAAACATGAAGATGGTTGGGACTTATAAAAATATTCATCCTTACCTTAAATCGATCAAAGAAAAATTTCTGGATGTAATAAATCAATATAAACCGAATAAGATCGCTATAAACTATTCACGTAACTCAAGTTTAGCAGACGGAATGACATATGGTTTATACCTTGAATTGCTCGATCATTTTAATGGAACCGATTACGCTTCCAAATTAATTTCTTCGGAAGAAATTGTTGCTGCATTAAGAGGAAGGAAATCTCAGACGGAAATAAATTTGATTAAAGAAGCAATTAAAGAAACTCTCAAAATTTTTGATGAGGTTACTAAATATCTAAAGCCCGGAGTTACAGAAAAACAGGTTGCCAATTATGTTCAGGATATTGTCGATAAAAGAGGATATCAACTTGCATGGGATAAGGATTACTGTCCATCTGTTTTCTCCGGTCCGAATACTGCGGGTGCTCATGCCGGTCCAACCGATAGAGTAATTGAGCCGGGACATGTAATCAACATGGATTTCGGAATAAAATATAATGGCTACTGCTCGGATTTACAGAGAACCTGGTATGTGCTACGACCCGGCGAAACCAAAGCTCCGGATGAAGTTCAGAAAGGATTTGATGTAATAAAAGATTCTATCACGCGTTCAGCAGAAGCAATGAAACCGGGAAAGAAGGGCTGGGAAATTGATGAAGTGGCTCGTCATTACATTCAGGTAAATGGTTACGATGAATTCCCACACGGACTCGGTCATCAGGTTGGGCGTGTCTGTCATGACGGCGGATGTTTAATGGGACCAAAGTGGGAACGATACAACAACCTACCATATCTTGAAATTGAAGAAGGAAATGTATTTACCATTGAACCGCGTTTAACAATTGAGAATTACGGAATAGCTACAATTGAAGAGATGGTTGTTGTTACAAAAGATGGAATTGAATGGTTATCGGAAAGACAGAACGAGATTTACTTAATTAAACCGTAATCAAAAATTTTTTATTAATGAGGCTGTCTCAAAAGTAAAAGTATTTAACAATAGAACACAGATAAGATCTGATTTAAACTGATTTTCACAGATTTTTTATTTGAATAATTACTTATGAGACAGCCTCTACGTTTATTTAAACCACTCATTATATAACTCCGGTCTCCGATCCCTAAAGAATAATTTTTTTGCGTGCGATTTTTCAACTTCTGAAAGATCTATATCGCACATTAAAATTTCTTCTGTTAAACTTCCCGCTCTTGCAATTACTTTTCCCTCCGGATTACAGACAAAAGATTCTCCGGCAAAAGTTAGTTTTTCTTCTTTTCCCACTCGGTTACAGAGTGCTGTAAAATATCCGTTTTGGAATGATGCAACTTTTAACTCGGCTTCATACAAACCTTCAGGCCATTCGCCAACCGATCCGGCTTGGGGAATAAAAACAATTTCAGCACCGGCTAATGCAAGTGAGCGCATATATTCAGGGTAATGTCTGTCGTAACAAATTGCTATCCCGATTTTACCGAACTCTGTGTTATAAACTTTAACACCGTTATTGCCGGGAGTGTAATAACCTTTTTCATAGAAGTGTTCATAATCGGTTATATGAACCATTCTTGTAGTTCCAAGAATTTCACCGTTAACATTAATTAATGGCGAAGAATCATAAGTATTGCCGTTTTCATATTCATAGAGATTAAGGATTATAACAATCCCAAGTTCTTTGGCAAGTTCTGAAAATATTTTGGTTGTTGGACCCGGAATAGTTTCAGCAAGGTTTTTATAATCAGAAGAAGCTTTTTTCTGCGGATAGAATTGAGTGAATGCAAGTTCTGCAAAACAAATGATGTTTGCGCCCTTTGCTGCCGCAGTTTTAACAGCTTCTACCCCTCTTTGGATGTTGTCTGACTTACTAATTGAGGCTGATTGTTGTATCAATGCAATTTTCATGTTTATCCCCGATTATGGATTTCGCTTTCAATCTAACCTAATAAATCTATAGCTCACCGGCGACAAAGTGATTTTTATTAAATTGTCAGAAACATCTACTTTTTCATTAATCAATAAATCTGTTGCGGAATTAACCTTATAGATAGCGGGTGTTTTTAATTCCGCGTTAACACTTTTATTAGATTTATTAAGCACAACCAGAATACGCTCGTTAACATCGGAACGTATGTATGAATATATATTTTCATTAGCTGCCAAAGTATAAAAATCACCATATCGTAACGACGGATGATTCTTTCTAAGGTTAATTATTTTTCTTACATCTTCTAACATTTTCTTTTCATAAACAGTGAGTTCTTTTCCGAATCTCATCATTCTCCTGTTATCCGGGTCGGATGCACCAGTCATTCCAAATTCACTTCCATAATAGATTACAGGCAATCCCGGAATAGTATTTAAATAGGCATAATAAAGTTTTGCTTTTTCGTAGCTATTCGGGTTATCAACTTTGGGCGGATTATTCCAGCCCTCTTCTATTGCGCTCCATTGTGTTACATTAAGATCGCCATCTGCAAATGCCATAAAGCGATTCTTATCATGACTATCCATTATGTTGCCCATCAAATTATTTTCGCCATAAAAAAGAAACGACTTTTTAATTTCCGCATCAAGCGATTCAAAGGACATGTTTGCATCCAAAAATGTTGGAAGCGCAACATCATAAACGTTAAAATTGAATTGTGCGGAGAGCTGTCCATTGTTCACATAAGAACTAATCAATTCATAACTGCCGAATGTTTCTCCTATCTGATAGACTTTTTTGTTCAATGGAATTTCAACTCCTGTTTTAATCCGCTTAGTTAGCGCGCGCCAAAATTCATTCGGTATATGTTTAACCGCATCCTGACGGAATCCATCAGCGCCGGTTTCTTTCATCCACCATATTGTGTTTGAAGTCATAAAATCAATTGCCTCTTTTGAGCCAACGTAATTGAATTTAGGCAGATATGGTTCGAACCAAGTAGTTAAACGGTATTCATCCCACAAACGAAGGTTTAATCTTCCATCCGGTAATTTTAATTCACCAAACCATTCCGGTTTTTCTTTAAATATCGGATGATTTTGATGAACATGATTTGCTACAATATCAAGAAGTACTTTAATACCATGTTTGTGTGCTGTTGATACAAGTTCTTTAAGTTTTTCGATTGAGCCGAATTTTTCTTCTGTGTTATAAGAGTTAATTGGCCAGTAGCCGTGATAACCGGAAAACCAACGGTGTGGCGCAGGAGCTTCTTTATAAGCTTCATTAGGATTATCATAAACCGGCGAAAGCCATATTGTATTAATGCCAAGCGAATCGAAGTATCCTTCATTTAATTTGTTTATTATTCCCTGAAAATCTCCGCCCATATAATTTGCTTTTTCAGAAAGTGAATCGTGAACTATCGGATTGTTAATTGATTTGTCGCCATCGTTAAAGCGATCTATCATCAGTGAGTAAATGATCGCATCATTCCATAAAAAGTGAGTTGATTTACCCGCCGGTTTTCCATCTACCAGAAAAATAGACTGAATATTTGATGAATTATCATTTACATTAACAGCAAGACGAATCACTTGTTTTTTCGTCAGGTCATTATTATCAAAAGCCAATTTTATATATCTATCCGATATTTCTATCTGTTCTTTTTCAACTTTTTGATTATCAATAAGAGCAATAACATTTTCTTTTGTAATCGCTCCTTTGTAAAAATCATTTTCATAATAAAAAGTAAATTCTTTTTTTTTGTCGGAAGACTTATATCCAATTATGTGTAAAAAGTTTTTCTTATTCTCATCCTTCTCAACAATAAATACTGAATTATAATCTCCCAATCCGTTCGGTACTTTAACTTTATTCATTGGGTCAAGAATTTCTTCTCCATCAGCAAAAAACTTGTATTGATATCGTCCGGGTTCAAGAGCTACGGTACATTCGTATATTCCATCATTATTTTCATCGGTCATTGGCAAGTTAGTTCTGTTCCATCCATTAAAACTTCCGAAAAGATTTATAACCTTGTATTTTTTACTCGGCTTGAAAGAGAATGTAAACTTTGGAAGTAATTTAGAACGAACCGGAATAGAATATGAAGTTTTATTAAGAACAAAATCAATCAGAGTTATACCGGAAAAATTTTCATCAGGATAAAAGTAAACCATTCCGGAATTTTTGTTATAAGTTACCCGAACTTTATCATTGTCAACAAAACTCAAATCATAATTATCTGAATAAAACAGATCCGATACTAAAAAAGAATCAACTTTTCCGGCTGTCAGGTTTAATGAATTAATGATATCTGAAATTTCTGATTTATCGATTGAACAGGAAGATATTATAGAAATAATAAATGGTAGAAAAAAAAGGAAACCCCTTTTCATAAACACACTGCTCCTATAAAATTATTGTAATTAAGATACAGAAATAAATTACCAAGAGAAAAGGAGTGCTAATTCGAGAAGTTAAGAATGTAATTTTCAAGCTCATCTAAGTTGGCGATGTATTTTACGTTAGAATATTTTTGTAAAATGTCCGAATGACCACCGGAAAGCGCCTGACCACCAACAATTATTTTTAGATTAGGATCAACTTCTCGAATCTGTTCAATCAATTTTTGAAGACGTATAACGTTTATGTAAAAATTATTTGATATGCCAACTAAATCAGGTTTTCTTTCTTTTATTAAATCGATAAGGGAATATTGTGGAGTGTTAGAACCGAGATATAAAGTTTCCCATCCGTTTACTTCAAAAAATCCGGCAACCATACGAGCTCCCAACTCATGAAACTCTTTATCAATACAAGTTATAATAGCAAGCTTACCAGCAATATGACCATTCAAATAATGAGAAGTGGTAGTTTCAATTAAAGATTCGGTAATCTTGGTCGCTATATGTTCATCGGCAACGCTGCAACGTTCTTTTTCCCACAGTTGACCAATGCGGTACATTGATCTTTGAAAAAGTTGTATGTAAATATCTTTCAAAGGAACATTATTATTTATCAAATCCGATACGATTTGGGTACATTGTTTTTTGTCCCCTTTCAAGAGAGAATCGAGATAATGTAGATATATTGCTTCTGATATCATAACTTAATTTATAAAATGAACAATAACTAAACACAAAAGCCACCTAAATAATTCCCGAAGAGTACATTATTTTTTATAACTGCTTACAAAAAGGGACATCTTATATGATGTATAAGCGAAGAACGGTGCGGCGATAACATCTACTGTATAATGAACGTGTTGTATTAACACTGCAGCAGCAACAAGAAATGTATTGACTAAAAAAACTTTCCTTAAATTTTTATTTCGACTGGTTAAGTAAAAAAGAAACATAGTGGCAACATGACCAGAGAAAAATAAATCCCGATGCAATGTTTCTCCGCCACCAAAAAATTCTACGAATGGATCGGTTAAAGAGATAGTTGTAGTTGGTGCATCTAACGGTAAAAAGAAAATAGTAACAAACCGGAAAAAGAAAACCAGACTATATGATTGTAATGCTATAAGAAAATCTTCGGGGTAATAGGAAAGCGAAACCAGAGCTGCGATTAACGACAGATAAATCAAACCGAATGTAAACCACGTAACATCAATTGGAGTAAACAAACTTAACAATGGATCGTTAAATGAAAAACCTGATAGTTCTTCATTATAGTCGAGAAACCGTGCAAGTGAAAGTAAAACAACAACTAAAACTATTGTTGTTATTAAAAACCGATTTCTAAAACCGGGGTTAAGTAATCTTTCCCGCCAGACAGATTTTATTTCATTAATATTTATCAATAATTATCTAAAGAAGATTAAATGTTGGGGTGCAAAATACATATGCACTGCAAAAAAGTAAAACGATGTATAATATAACTTATATTGGTTGATTTGTATCAATATAATTGCCCTTGAAGTGATTTAGTTTAGTATATAAATTTATTTTTGAAAACATTCTTTTTAAACAATAGTAAATGAGGGAGCTTAAAATGAATGCTTACTTAAAACTCTTTTTCTCAATAATAATTTTGATGCTAATCATAAGCTGTGATGAGAAAAAAGAAGAGGAATCAAACCCAACCGATCCCAACACAACCAGCACCCCCTTTAAGAATATGAAAGTTGTTAAAAGAATTACGGGACTAAATGGCGGAGAGGCTGTTGAGACAGTTGACGGGGTTTTATATGTCGGCGACCTAACAGGTATTTCCGTTTACAGAATTACTAATCCTGAAAATCCGGAATTCAGAAAAAAAATTGCTCTTACTACCGTGTATGATCTTTACGCTAAAAGATATAATGAATACACTTTTAATCTGTTCGCTGCATGTGGAGGAAACGGCTTATCAATTTTTGAAATAAATGGTAGCTCAAATCTCGATCCCGTCTTTAAATCTTTTGTCCCCGGCGGTTTTTACAGTGATGTTGCAGCAGAAGGTTCCCGGATGTATGTTGCTTCACAACTTAGCCGTGGTGTAAGAGTGTTTAATATTTCCAATGCATTTGAACCCAAGCTTGAATATTCTATTGACCAGCAAGCTAACTCAGTCGGTGTGGCAATTAATACCAATATGGATTTAGTTGTTGTCGATTATGATGGTAAAGTAAAAATTTATGATATGCTTTATTTACCCAGCGTTCGTTCAACTTCACAACCAATAAATATTAACTCAAAATTGTTGTCGGTATCAACATTATTTGGCGATGATGCTTGTGTCGGGGCGGAAAGCGGAGTTTATTTCTTACACACTAATCCAAGTAGGATAACGACTTCAGAAGTTGCATCCAGTTTACTAATTGGAGGTGATGTTCACGATTCTGAAATTATTTACAAAGAATCTGAAGGTAAAAAATATGCATTCCTTGCTGCCGGCAACAAGGATCTGATAGTTGTAGATATTACAGATAAAGACAAACCAAAAATTGTTAAAGAACTTGCACTTGACGGAAATGCACGAGACCTTAAGATTTATGGTAATTACATTTTTGTTGTTGGCGATTATGATCTTAACATTGTTAAAATGGACTAAATATAATATGCCAGAAAATTATAGTTATCAAAACGGAGATTATTACAATCTCCGTTTTTTATTTCAGCTTTCCACCTATTTTCATAAGGAATTTGATGCACTTATGTCCGAAGTCAACGGGCTGAACATACATCATCGGGCAAGCATAAATAATTGCATCGATTCCATTTTCTTTGCAGAATTTTTCCGCTTCCTGATCATAACTTCCCTGACCAAACGATCTGTGGAACCACACTTTATTAATTCCGGCTTCTGCACATTCTTTTACAACATCTAACGATTGTTTTGGATGAGTTGAAATAAAAACTGCGTCGGGTTTTACCGGAACAGACTTTAAGGAGCGGTAACATTTCTCACCTTCAATTTCATCTGCATTCGGATTGATAGCATAAACATTATAACCCGCATTCTTAAATTTTTTGTAAACTAAATTTCCCACAGCGCCTTGCGGTTTCCTTGACATTCCGGCAACAGCAATATTTTTCTGCTTAAGAAATTCATCGATTAATTGTGTTGTGTTCATATTCCTATCTATATTAGTTATAGTTTCCTTGCAATAACAACGGGAAGTTTTATTAAATCGGTTTGACCGGAATCGGTTACAATTTCTATCAGCAAAATATAAATTCCTATTCTAAGCGATCTGCCGTTGTCATCACGTCCATCAAAAACAACTGAATTGCTTGGACCGGATGGACGGTTATGCTCTAATGTCCGAACAAGTCGTCCCTGGCTATCAAAAACTTTTATTCGAACTTGAGCAAGTTTTTGCGCAAGATTAAAATTGATTGTTGCAAAATCTTCAAATCCATCATTATCAGGCGAGAACGGATTTGGTGTTATTACTGCTTTAGATTCGGTAACAACTGTTTCTGTAAATATTGAATTTGGTTTTCCCGGAGAAGCTCCATCCGGGGCAACTGATGAATTCCAGTTTGTATTGTCATTCGATCCCAGCAATGGATTAAGACGTTCGAGAGAACAGTTTTTTGTGGATAACAAATTTTTGTTGTGCCAGTTAGGCGAATAGTAAACAGAATCGAGCGTAATATTACGTGCATCTTTAATTACGAGCATTGAACCATCATTCGATAAACTAAGTGAGCTGTTGAACCGAAGATAATTTCCCGGAAGTTTTAGATAATTATAATTATTGTAGACGGTTGAATCACTTGCAAAAACAAGATAGGAACGAGGCGGAAGCATATAATATGTTTGTGAAACCGGAATTTTTTTATTGCTTCCATAAATCAAATTCATTCGCCCGACTTGAATTGAATCTGAAGTTGTGTTATACAACTCAATAAATTCAGAATTACCAGTTGAGGGATCGAACATAATTTCATTTATAACCAGATCACCCTTCTTGTATTGCGGAACAAACGTAATAGAATTCTGAAATCCCGGTGTTGCGCCATAACGGTTTAATGATGTTGTCCAGTTAGTACTGTCGGTGGATGCTGCGTTCAATGATACTCTTTCGAGTGAAAAACCTTTAGCACCGCCCCATTTCGAATTATACATTAAGCTATCGATAACCGCACCGCGGAAATCGAACAATGTAACTCCATCATTAGTATTGCCGAGCGAACCGAATTTTACCTGAAGAAAATTTTTCGGTGGAAGGAACATAAACTTATTTGTATCGGGAGTTAAAATTGCATATTCACCCGGTTGCAGAATTTTATCTTTTGTTGTAATTATTACCTTAGCTATTGACGGCACAAGATCGGCAATTTTCCAATCTTTCAGATTTATCTGCGTGTTAGAATTGTTCGCAATTTCTATCCATTCGGGTTCGCCATCAAGCGGATTGTACATTATTTCACTTACAACAACTGAATTTCTTTTATAGCCGGATTGAATATCTGCAACGTAAAAATTATTAAGATTATCGAGGTCTTTATCAAAAATAACTTTGCAGTAAACTCGTCTCGGGCTATTGAGTTTTATTTTTAAAGCCGACAAAACAAGAACAGAATCTTTAGATGATAAATTTGCTCCGCTACCCTGACTGAAATATGAAGTATCATTACCTGTTATTAAATAAAACTGAACAGTAAATTGATCAGCCGGTTTTATTCCATTATTAAATACTTTTGCAACTATATTAACATCCTCTTCGAATGATGCATAAAGAGGAAGAATAGAAATTCCTGTTAGGGTTAAGTCGTAATCTTTGGGTGCAAGACTATTAATTCTTCCAGGAGTACTTAACTCAATGTCTTTAGAAGATCCCCAGTTAAGCCGGTCATTAGATAAACCGGTTATGTTAACTCTCTCCAATGATTTTCCGTTTTCGCCGCCCCATGATTTGTCGTAACAAACAGAATCAATTGTTCCGTCGTTCGCATCTTTGATAATTACACCATCGGCATCGTTGTTTAGATTCGCAAATGTATTTATCATCAACTGTGAAGGAATCGACCTGTGAAAATTATTGATGACTGCATCTTTAGAAATAACTAAAAATGTGTTCGGCGGAAAAGTAATTCCCTTTGGTTGGATTTTTGTTTTTACCGGTGTTGTAAGTAGATCGGTTATTGACCACTCTTCAAGATCAATATCATAATTCGATTTATTATAAAGCTCAATCCATTCCGGCTCACCGTTAAGTGGGTTATACATAATCTCATTTATTACGACCGATCCGCTTGGATAACCGGGGCGAACTGTAAATTTATATCTATTATTTGTAGTATCTTCATCTAATGGATAATCTGCAAAATATTCAAATGTTCTTTTTGATATTAATGACTCAATTCGAAATTCCATTTCTGATAAATAAAAACCGACATCTTCAATATTAGGGAGTTCAACTTTTCCCTCTTTTAATAATAACTTACTTCCATTATTCAATATTTCATATAACTTACAAGTGAATACAGCCTTGTTTTTGCTGGGATTCCAACCAACGACACCGATTTTAACTTCCTGTCCAATTAAAGGATTTGGTGGAAAAATATTTTTCGCTACTAAAACAACATCGTAATTCTTTTTTGAATAAGAATTAATCTTCCCCGGTGTTCCTTTTTCCATTCTTGTTGTTATCCAGTTAGTGGAATCAGTAGAAGATTTTTCTGCATCAATTCTTTCAAGAGATTTACCCGATGACCCGCCCCACGATGAACGGTAAAAAAGTGAATCGATTGTTCGATTTAATGAATCTGATATCGCTACCCGGTCTCCGTTGTTATTAAGTGATGGAATCGGTGCAATTATTACTTTGCTCAGATTATTATAGAATGAATATATGTTCGTGTCTCGTGCTACTACTACATACTCTTCCGGTTGAATCATAAAATCTTTGGTAGTAATCGTAATTTTAGATGCATCATCTGCAACCTGATATTTTCTAAGATTAATTGTTTTGTTGCTCTTGTTAAATAATTCTATCCACTCAGGTTCAGGTGAAACGGGTGAATACATAATCTCATTAATCACAAGATCACCGCGAACTTCATTTATCTGCACACAGTTAATATTAAACGTCATTACGTTATTATCTGTGAACTCATCACTCGCAAAATTTAACTGAACCAAAAACTGATTCCGTCCAAGATCCAAATTCTGAGTTGTAAATGTAATTGCTGTTGATTGATCGGGGTCAAGACCGGGAAGAGTTGATGTTGATGTAATAAACTCCGATTGATCACCCACCAGATCAAAATTTGCATCCCGAAACAAATCCAAGCTGTAATTTACCGCATTCATTCTTCCCAGGTTTTTAACGTTTACTGTCAATGTTATGCTTGTGCCTATTTCAACATAAGGTTTATCTCCAGTTACAGAAATTATTGTCAGATCAAAATCTTTTGCTGAAATTGAATTTACTTTACCCGGAGTAGCTCTATTTTTACTTACCGATGTTCCCCAATTTGTAGATACAAGACTTGAAGCCGATGCAGAAATTCTTTCTAGCGATCTGCCTCCGCTGCTTCCGCCCCATGCCGGCGCGTATTTAGTGCTGTCAATTGTTCTTGCGTAAAGGTCGCGCAATATTACATCATCACCGCTATTATTTAAAGACGGCAATGATCTAATTAAAAGTTTGGATGTAATATTATGAATCGTGCTAATCGTTGATTCTTTACTTATTACAAGATATTCTTTGGGTAATAACTGATAATCGCTGCTTGATATTACTACTGTGGCTGAGTTATCTCCAATTCTCCAGTTCCTTAAATTAATTGTTCTGTTAGATGCATTGTATAACTCCACCCACTCCGGTTCATCTCCTGTAGGTGCATACATTATTTCATTTATTACAATTTCGTTGTACGAAGCAAGTTGTTCCGCTACGGTTATTTTTTTAACCACTTTGTTGTTCGTGAGTTTTTCATCCGGAGTAAAAGTAACAAGCCCAATAAAACTTAAATCGCCGTGTGTTGTTGGATAGAATGATTTTGTAATTATAACAGAATCTCCGACCGCAAGACTCGAATAATTAGTTGTTAGAATTCTTTCGCTTTGATCTCCTGTTGAATCAGAATTTACATCGTAAAATATTTCTACTGTAAAATTTGTGGCATTCTGTCTGCCAAGATTTTTAATAACAAATGTTAGATATAGAGAATCACGCGCTGTTGGTATAGTTGGTGTTGATTTTTCAAAACGGATGCTTAAATCAAAATCTGCCGGAGATACAGAATTTTTTTTACCCGGTGTTCCATTTGTTATTGTTGAGTTTGCCCAGTTAGAAGCAGAGTTGTCTTTGTTAAGAATAATTTTTTCATCTGAAATACCGGCAGCGTTATTTGCTGAATACGTGTAAGTATCTACCGTTTGACCGGCGGCATTAATTAAGTATACTAAATTGCTTGTGGTATTACTCATACCAGAAGTGCCAAATGCTGAATCACTTATTTTAAGTACTATTGTGTTTGCTGGAATTAAAGTTTTTAGTAATCCATTATTCCAATCGTAATCACTTTCAATAATTACAGCAAACTTTCCCGGACCAAGAAGCATTCCGCCCATAAATGCAACAAGATTATCATTATTGGAAGTAGAGTACTTGAATTTGAAATTCGTCAGATCAACCGTCTCGGTTGTGGAAGTATTATAAATTTCTACCCACTCGCCATTTGTTTCGGATTGGACAAACATTATTTCGCTAAATGTTACAGGTGAAGTTGCTTGTGCTGATATTTCAGAAGTGAAAAAAATTATAAAGACTACAAGAAAAAAAATTTTTACCCCTTTCATAAATTCACATTGAATGTTGTCAATGTTTTTTCAATTGCAAAATAGGAATAAAGAAAACTTTGTGCACATAAATGTTTTATGTAATATCTCTATTTATAAATAAATTTTTTCTGAAACTTACATTTTTTAAGTGAATTTACTAAGTTCTAACAACCCTTTCGTAAATGATTTTCACAAATTTTTAACTGATGATTAAGCCACTTGTTTAGAAATATTCATGATCATCGTTGTACATAAAAACAATTGAGGATAATCATGAGAGAAGATAATTATCAATCAAGTTCAAAGGAAACAAAACGCTTCCCCTATTTTGCCCACATTAAAAAGAATCCGGATGATTCTTGGGCAGAACCACATCTTTTAAAAGATCACCTTGTTTCAACAGCTAAATTTGCTTCCAGATTTGCAGAGGAGTTTAAGAATAGCGATTGGGCTGAAATTATAGGTTTACTACACGATCTCGGTAAATATCATCCCCACTGGCAAAAGTATATTAGAAAAGAAACTGGTTACTTTGATGAAGATGCTCACATAGAAGGATACGCTGGCAGACCAAATCATAGTGCTGCTGGAGCGATATTTCTTTTTGAAAAGTTTAATAATTCACCGATGGCAAAAGCATTAGCGTATGCTATTGCTGGACATCATTCAGGTTTACCTGATTGGAATCCTCAACTCTCGCAAAGAATTTATGAAGATGGAAAATTAATTCTTGATGACTTAAACAAAGTGAAGGAAGTTGAAGAAGCAAAACAATGTTTAGAAACACAAATTCCATCTTCTACACCAATTATTTATAAAGATGGAATTCCTCAAAATGCCAAAGAACAACTTCATTTATGGATAAGAATGCTTTTCTCTTGCCTTGTTGATGCTGACTTTCTTGATACTGAAAAATATATGGATAAGAAGATTCGTGGTGATTATTTAACACTTGAGGAATTAAAGATTAAGTTTGATGAGTTTATGAGTCAAAAGAAACCAGACAATAAATTAAACAAAAAGCGAAATGAAATATTAAATCAATGTAGAGAGAAAGCAAATTTAGGACCTGGTTTCTTTTCATTAACAGTTCCAACTGGTGGTGGTAAAACTCTTTCATCAATGGCTTTTGCACTGGAACACTCAGTCAAACATAAAAAGAGAAGAATAATAGTTGCTATTCCATACACAAGTATAATTGAACAAACAGCCGAGGTTTTCAAATCAGTTTTTGGAGATGATCAGGTTGTTGAACATCATAGCAACTTAGATCCCGAAAAAGAAAACCACAAAAACCGTCTTGCATCTGAAAACTGGGATGCCCCTATTATTGTAACTACTAATGTTCAGTTATTTGAATCATTGCTGGGAAATAAAACCTCTGTCTGCAGAAAACTGCACAACATTGTTAACAGCGTAATTATTCTTGATGAAGCACAAATGATCCCAACTCATTACTTAAAACCGATTTTAAGCGTTTTGAAAGGATTGGTAAATAATTTTGGCACAACTGTTCTTTTAATGAGCGCTACTCAACCAGCTTTAACGGGAAAAATAGGGAGTGCCCCGAATATTATTGATGGACTTGAGAATGTTACAGAAATAATTGATGAGCCAGACGAACTATCAAAAAATTTTAAGCGAGTTAACTTCATTATTCCACAAGATTTCAATAAATCAGAAAGTTGGGATGAAATCGCAGAAAAACTTCGGCAACATAATCAAGTTCTTTGCATAGTTAACAAGAGAGATGATTGTAGAACGTTGCATAAGCTGAGGCCAGAAGGAACAATCCATTTATCTGGTTACATGTGCGGAGAGGAAAGAAGTGAAGTAATTTCACAAATAAAAAACAAACTAAAAAACAACGAGCCAATAAGAGTAATAAGTACACAACTTGTTGAAGCTGGGGTTGATATTGATTTTCCTGTTGTTTATCGTGCATTAACCGGACTCGATTCAATTGCTCAGGCTGCCGGAAGATGTAACAGAGAAAACAAAATAGCAGAAGGTGGAAAAGTTTATGTGTTTATTCCTCCAACATCTTCACCGCAAGGATTTTTACAAAAATGTGAAGCTGCAGGTAAAGCAATTTTAAGAAACTTTAAGGGAACAGAATTCACACCAAGTCTTTATTCAGAGTACTTCAGTTATCTATACAACGGTTTACTTAATTCATTTGGGGAAAAAGATTTTCGCGAACATTTAATAAAAGATGCTAATAATTTTGAATTTCAGTTCAAAGAGTATGCTGAAAAGTTTAATATGATCGATGACAAGAAACAAATGAGCATTATTGTAAGATATAAGAACAGCACAGTATTAATTGAACAGTTGAAATACGCTGGTGCAACGAAAGATTTATTAAGACAATTGCAGAGATACATTGTAAATGTTCCTATTTACACATTCAATAAAATCAGAGAGGCCAATTACATTGAAGAAATAAATGGATATTGGGTTCAGAGCGATGAAAATCTTTATAAACCAAGTCTAGGATTAATAGTTAATGAAAAGGATTGGACTTATGGTGATGGGGTTGTATAAAAATATCATTCTATGATACTGTTTGTTATTATTTCTTTGAGATATTCACATTGTCAGATGGAAATATATCATCCCTAAAGGGATTCTGTTTTTTGTTTTCAAAGGTTGTTTTTACAAACATCAAATCCCTGACGGGATTAGAAAAGAACAGTCTGCCTCGTTAGAGGCGAAATATTTATAGAATGATTTAAGAATCAATAAATCAAAGTCCCTTTAGGGACGAAATATTCTGGAAGAAATATATAATAACCATTTAGGTGTAAGATGGCTAATACATACACACAAATTTATCTTCATATTGTTTTTGCTGTACAAAACAGAATATCATTAATCCACCCTGAGTGGAAAAATGATTTATATAAATACATTACTGGAATCATCCAAAATAACGGACACAAGCTGATTGCAATAAATGGGGTTTCGAATCATTTACACATCGCTATTGGTTACAAGCCCAATCAACTTATTCCCGATTTACTGCAAGACATAAAGGCAAGCTCTTCAAAATGGATAAATGAAAAAAGATTTATTAAAGGCAAGTTTAATTGGCAAGCTGGATATGGTGCATTTTCTTTTTCTCATTCTCAGATTGATGCGGTTGTAAAATATATAAATAATCAAGAACAACATCATAAAAAGAAAACTTTTAGTGAAGAATATTTGGAAATGTTGAAAAAATATAATGTGCGCTTTGATGAGAAATATATTTTGCAGGATGTTGAATGAAATTGATGTCGTCCCTATGGGACTTTAATGAAAGAGAGGAGATTAATTGCTATAAATATCAAATCCCTACCAGGATTTGCAAAAACATTTAAAGATTATTAAGCACCGTTAGAGGCGAAATGTTTGTAGAATATTTTAGAATATAAAAAAATCAGAACCCCTTTAGGGACGAAATAGATTTTTATTACATAAATAATGTGGAGAAACATTTATGAACAACCTAAACCACAAACCGTTTTGCCTTGAGGTGTGGGGAGATTATGCTTGCTTTACACGACCCGAAATGAAAGTTGAAAGAGTAAGTTATGATGTTCCAACACCATCAGCTGTCCGAGCTGTATTTGAATCAATCTTTTGGAAACCAGCAATCTGCTGGCATCCGACAAAGATTGAAATTCTTAATCCGATTAAATGGACTTCGGTTAGAAGAAATGAAGTTGGCGCGGTCGCTTCCGATAGATCAAGCGGCATCATTATAGAAGACAATCGCCAGCAACGAGCCGGTTATTTTCTTAAAGATGTTAAATATCGTTTCTTTGCTGTTCTCGAATATATTCCAATTGCTGAGAGAAAAAATAATAATCACAAGGCAATTCCAGATTTCTTAATGGAACCAGAAGAAAGAGAATTTTACCTTGAGGAGTTTAAGTACTGGCAAGAACAAAAAGACTTGTACCGCAAAGATGAAACTCCCGGTAAATATTTAGCAATCTTCGAACGGCGTGCATCAAAAGGACAATGTTTCAATCAACCATATCTTGGAACAAGAGAGTTTAGCTGCAACTTCAAATTGATAAAAGATTTTGAAACCAATCCAGTAAAAACAATTGATGAAACAAGAGAACTTGGCTTTATGCTATATGATATGGACTTTACAGATTTAGAAGATCCAAAGCCAATGTTCTTTAAGGCAAAAATTGAAAATGGTGTTGTGTACATTCCACCAATCACAAGCGAGGAGATAAGAAGATGATATTGCAAGCTTTGTATGAATATTATAATAGAAAAGCATCTGACCCTTCTAACTTCATCGCACCTGAAGGTTGGGAATGGAAAGAAATTCCTTATCGAATTATCATTAATAGAAAAGGTGAGTTTATTACAATTGAAGACACACGAGAAGGCGAAGGCAGAAATAAACGAGCAAAAAAATTTCTTGTACCACAATCAGTAAAAAGAACTGTAGGGAATAAGGCAAATTTACTTTGGGACAATTTGGAATATGCTTTGGGAGCAAATCCAAGAAATAGAGATGATGTTGATGATAGATTTAACTTATTCAAAGAAAGAATTAAAAGTGAAATTGATGTTGAAAACATCCCATCAGTAAAATCATTAACAATATTTCTTGAAAACGAACCAATAAAACAAATAGAACATATTTTGAATGCCGAGCAGTGGAAAAAGATTCTTGAAGAAAATCCTTTTGTAGTATTTAAAGTTGATAAAGACACTCACAGTTGTATTTGTGATGATATAAGAGATAAGATAAAACAAAATGAAGATAAGGCGGCAGATGGAATATGTTTGATTACTGGAAAGAGAGATAAAATTGCTCGTTTACATCCGACAATAAAAGGTGTCAGGGGTGGAAATACTCAAGGTGGTGCTTTGGTATCTTATAACTTATCTCCATTTAACTCCTATGGAAAAAAACAAAATTTCAATTCGTCAGTTAGTGAAAAGGCAGCATTTGCATACACTACTGCTCTTAACATCTTATTAGGAAAAGACTCTCCAAATAAAATTACAATTGTCGATTCTACAATCGTTTTCTGGTCAGAAAAACAACCAACAGAAATAAATCCCGAAGAAATTTTTCCTTGGGTTATTGCTATGCAAAAAGCAGAAAAGGATGACCCTGATGCCGGAGTAAATAAAATCAAAAAACTTTTTGAAGCAATTCAAACCGGACAATTATCATCAGAAAGAACTAATCATTTTTATGTATTAGGACTTGCACCAAATGCCGCAAGAATTTCTGTCCGCTTCTGGAAAACACCATCTGTTGAAGATTTTGGTAAAAACATTAAACAGCATTTTGAGGATTTTGACATTATACATAAAGATAATGAGTCAAAATATATTTCGCTTTATGAAATCTTATCTTCTGTATCTATTGAAACTAAGAAACGTGATAAAGCAAATATTATTTTTTACAAAGGAAAAGCATACGATGTATTACCTCAATTAGCGGGTCAAGTTGTGGAAGCTGTACTTGATAATTATTTATATCCTCAATCTTTACTTCAACAGTGTCTTTTAAGAATTAGAGCTGAAGCTTCCAAAAAGAACAAAGATGGAAAACTAATTCCTAATATAACTCGATCTCGTGCGGCAATTATTAAAGCTTGTTTAAATAGAAAAATCAGAATTCAAAAACTAAATCAAAAGGAGATAACTATGTCACTCGATCCAAACAACACAAACGTTGCTTATCGAACGGGGCGTTTGTTTGCAACACTTGAAAAGATTCAGGAAGAAGCTAACCCGGGAATAAACGCCACAATACGAGACCGTTATTATGGTGCTGCATCAAGCAGTCCAATTACAGTTTTCCCAAGATTGCTTAGTTTAAAGAATTCTCATCTAAAAAAACTTCCTGAAGGTAGGAAGATTTATTTTGAAAAACTTATTACTGATATTTTCTGTGAAATAAAATCCTTTCCAGCAAACCTTTCTTTGAATGAACAAGCAAATTTTGCAATTGGTTATTATCACCAAAGACAAGATTTCTTTACAAAAAAATCTGATAATGAAAAAAACGAAAATGAAACAAATAATAATTAAACATAAAAAGGAGAATAAAAATGGAATCAATCAAAAATCGTTATGACTTTGTATTTTACTTTGATGTAAAAGACGGTAACCCCAATGGTGATCCGGATGCTGGAAATCTACCAAGACTTGATGCAGAAACTGGCCACGGTTTAGTTACGGATGTTTGTATAAAGAGAAAAGTTAGAAATTATGTTCAACTGACAAAATTTAAAGATGGTGCATTTGAAAAGGGTTATGACATTTATATTAAAGAAAAATCTGTTCTTGGCAGAGCACACGTTGAAGCATTCAAACAATTAAATATTGATTTAGGCGAAGGGGCAAAAGTTGAAATTCCTTCTGAATTATTAGAGCGAATTCAAGAATATTCATTGCCCGATGGTACTGCAATAGAAGAAGATAACGAAAGATCACTTTTTGTCGTTTATCCTGGAGCAGATCTTAAAACGATTAAAGATGTGTTAAAAGAAAATCCCCCCGAAGATTCTAAATTGAAAAAGTTTATTAATGATGCAATTAAGGGAGTAAAGACTCGGCAACCAAATCAGGAAGAATCTGAAAAAGGCAGAGTTCAGATGTGCAAGACTTTTTACGATGTTAGAGCTTTTGGTGCTGTTATGTCGTTGAAATCAGCTCCTAATTGTGGACAGGTTCGAGGACCAATTCAGTTAACATTTGCTCGATCTGTCGATCCAATAGTTGCTTTGGAACATAGCATAACAAGAGTTGCAAAAACAACCGAAGAAAGAGCTGCGAAAGGTGGTTCTGAAATGGGAAGGAAATATACCGTGCCTTATGGTTTATATCGTTGCCACGGATTTATTTCTGCTCATCTTGCAAATCAAACAGGTTTTAATGAAGATGATTTGAAATTATTTTTTGATGCAATGCAAAATATGTTTGAGCACGATCGCTCTGCAGCTCGTGGTGAGATGAATACAAGAAAATTAGTGGTATTTAAACATCAAACAGCATTAGGAAATCACTCGGCTCACGAATTGTTTGAAAGAGTTACTCATAAAAAACTGATTGATGTTCCGGCAAGAAATTACTCTGATTATGAAATTTATCTTGATGGAAAAACCTTTCCGGAAACATTCAGGATTGTTGATTTATAATGAGGATTATTATGTCGTCCCTATGGGACTTCAGGTTGGCAAGCTCTATTCGTTCTATAAACATTATGTCCCTAATGGGACAAAGAAAATCCTGTAAGGAAGAAATATTTATAGAATTCAATAACAATTTTAATTAAAACCCCTGAGGGGTGATATTTGATTTTGCTGTTGGTATTGGTTTTTTAATTGTTATCTAAATATTTTCTACCTAACGGGACAAAGAATGTAAACAGTATATAATGAAATTCCGAAGGAATGAAATATTTATAGATAATAACATTACCAAACATATAAAAACCCCGTAGGGGTGATATAATAAATGCAAAATATTCTATGAACACCGAAGATGATTTTATAATGATAAGTGCTTTGCAGCATTACATCTTCTGCCCTCGACAATGTGGATTAATTCACATTGACGATGTTTGGCTGGATAACCTTTTTACTGTTCGTGGCGAAATCCTTCACGAAAAAGTTGATACTGATTCTTATGAAACAAGAGGTGATGTAAAAACAGTTCGCGGTTTAAGAATTCACTCTTACAAGTACGGTTTAGTTGGCAGATGTGATGTTGTTGAATTTAAGCAAACCGCCAGTGGAAAAGAAATCTTGCCAGTTGAATTCAAGGCCGGCGAGCCAAAAGAAGATGTGAGCGACAAAGTTCAACTCTGTGCTCAAGTTTTCTGTCTTGAAGAAATGTTGAATGTTGAGATTTCAAAGGCTGCATTCTTTTATGGCAAAATAAGAAGAAGAAATATCGTTGAGATTACAAATGAATTAAGAGAACAAACTGAAGAAGTAATTTCAAAAGTAAGAGAACTTGTTGGTAGTAAAACAGTACCTGTCATTGAATATTCGTCGAAATGCAGAAATTGTTCTCTGATTTCTATTTGTCAACCAAAAGCACTAAATAAAAAAAAGCTAAAACATTACATTCAAAACCTATTTGAGCAATGAAAAAACATCTCAACACATTATACATAACATCAGAAGATGCTTATCTAAGAAAAGAACAGGAAACTTTCGTAGTTGAAGTAAAAGACGATGAAGGTAATTGGAAAAAAGCATTCCAGGCACCAATACATTCGATAGAAAACATTGTTTGTTTCGGTTTCAAACCACTTACTCCCCAATTAATGGCTTTCTGTGCTGAGAATAATGTTGGAATCAGTTATATGACACCCGAAGGAAAATTTCTCGCTCGAGTATATGGTGCGCAAAAAGGAAACGTGTTGCTTAGAAAGGCTCAATATGCTATTGCTGATAGTGAACCAGAATCATTGAAAATTGCAAGGAATATAATTGCTGCTAAAGTTTCAAATTATAGACTTATTCTTCAAAGACATCAGAGGAATCATCCTGATAATTCATATGATGAAATTGCTCAAGTTATCGAAAATCTTGGAAGCAGATTAAGATATATTCAAAATGTTCAATCACTTGATGCATTACGAGGATATGAAGGTGAATGTGCGAATTTATATTTCTCTGTTTTATCTGAATTGATTACTTCACAAAGAGTGGACTTTAAATTCGATAAAAGAACAAAACGACCACCGCTTGATCCAGCAAATGCTTTGCTATCATTTCTTTACGCTATATTAACTAATGATATACGTTCAGCATTAGAAACTGTTGGGCTTGACCCACAAGTTGGATTTCTTCATCAAATCAGAGCCGGAAGGCCAAGTCTTGCATTAGATTTAGTCGAAGAGTTTAGAGCATATCTTGGTGACAGAATTATGCTCAATTTGATTAATCTAAAACAAGTTTCCATTAAAGATTTTGAGTTCAGAGAATCAGGAGAAGTTCGAATATCTGACAAAGCAAGAAAAGAATTACTAATTGCTTATCAAAAAAGGAAACAAGAAGAAATAACGCATCCATTTCTTGGTGAAAAAATGACTATCGGATTACTGCCTCATATTCAGGCACAATTACTGGCAAGATATATAAGGGGTGATATAGAAGAATATCCCCCGTTTTTTCTAAAATAATTTTTAATTCACTTTACAATAATCACTATAAATTAAACAATAAAAAATGCTAGTCGTAGTCAGTTATGATGTATCCACAAAAACAAAAAGTGGACAGAAAAGATTAAAGAATGTTGCTGAAACGTGTTTGAACTTTGGAATAAGAGCACAGCATTCTGTATTCGAATGTATAGTTGATCCTGGCCAATGGGAAATTTTAAAGCACGAATTGCTATCAATTTATAATCCTGAAGAAGATAATCTTAGATTTTATAAACTGGGCTCAAATTGGCAGAATAGAGTTGAGACTTACGGAGTTAGCAAAAATTTTAAAGCAGATGACCCTTTTATAATTTAGCGCTAAGCAAAGCGAACATAATTATGTAGACAGATTAGCTATTAATTTTTATCAAGCTATCTAAACTTTTTTACATGAAAAGATATGTGTCGGAAATTTAGGTCGATATAAGCGATTTGTAAACGATAAAATATTTAGGAGCAACCACTTAAGCTAAATACAGTCGCACGCCGTGTGCGTGCGTGGATTGAAACCATCCCCTCCATACAGTCCATATTTTTATAAACGTCGCACGCCGTGTGCGTGCGTGGATTGAAACACATAGAGTTGCAATAATGAAAGATGAACATTGGGGGTCGCACGCCGTGTGCGTGCGTGGATTGAAACACTTAAAACTTGAAAGGCCTCTAATTTAAGTTTAGTCGCACGCCGTGTGCGTGCGTGGATTGAAACATCATTTACCCCTAAGCCAAAAGTAGAAATAAAAGTCGCACGCCGTGTGCGTGCGTGGATTGAAACAAGCCAAAAAAGGGCTTTGATAATAAAATGTTAAGTCGCACGCCGTGTGCGTGCGTGGATTGAAACTTTAAATATAAGTGGTAAACTTTATCTAATATGGTCGCACGCCGTGTGCGTGCGTGGATTGAAACAAGGAACAGAACAAAAAAGTAATGGGAGTAAAGACGTCGCACGCCGTGTGCGTGCGTGGATTGAAACATATTAGCTTGCCTTATACAAAAGTAAATGATTGTCGCACGCCGTGTGCGTGCGTGGATTGAAACGGTTAAGGAATAAATAAAATGGCAAAAAGGCGTATGGTCGCACGCCGTGTGCGTGCGTGGATTGAAACTAACAATTTGGAGAACAAAATCTCGGGGCAACCGTCGCACGCCGTGTGCGTGCGTGGATTGAAACGATCTCATGCTTAACAGAATAAAGGAATTGGGCAGTCGCACGCCGTGTGCGTGCGTGGATTGAAACTCTTCTGTTTTAGTTACGAACTGAAATACTAATGTCGCACGCCGTGTGCGTGCGTGGATTGAAACATCTGCTAAGCACTCAGCAAGGTAGGTTTTACCAGTCGCACGCCGTGTGCGTGCGTGGATTGAAACGTAGTAGAAGAAACAGTAAAAGGAGTAAAAAAAAAGTCGCACGCCGTGTGCGTGCGTGGATTGAAACCCAATCCTCAAGCGTGCAATCATCAGGATTGGAAGTCGCACGCCGTGTGCGTGCGTGGATTGAAACAACAACTAAAAACAAGTCCGAACTTGAAAATCTTGTCGCACGCCGTGTGCGTGCGTGGATTGAAACAGGTAATGCGTAGTTATTTGAATACAATACTAAGTCGCACGCCGTGTGCGTGCGTGGATTGAAACCTTACAGAAGGAATTAAACAACACAAGCGAATTGTCGCACGCCGTGTGCGTGCGTGGATTGAAACACCGAACAACTAACAAGATGGGACGGCAGAGAATGTCGCACGCCGTGTGCGTGCGTGGATTGAAACTTCTAAAAATTTATCAACTAATTCTAAGGGGACTTTAAAGTCGCACGCCGTGTGCGTGCGTGGATTGAAACTTATCTCAACCAGTTAAAGTTTTGGGCTTTTTTGTGTCGCACGCCGTGTGCGTGCGTGGATTGAAACTTATCTCAACCAGTTAAAGTTTTGGGCTTTTTTGTGTCGCACGCCGTGTGCGTGCGTGGATTGAAACATAGGAAATAAGAGACGCTCTAATTATGTATTACGTCGCACGCCGTGTGCGTGCGTGGATTGAAACACAAGCGCGGACTTTTGGTATTACGCAAAGGCAAGTCGCACGCCGTGTGCGTGCGTGGATTGAAACACTCAAAGCCAATCACGAAGCAAAAGAATTTATCTGGTCGCACGCCGTGTGCGTGCGTGGATTGAAACATAGGAAATAAGAGACGCTCTAATTATGTATTACGTCGCACGCCGTGTGCGTGCGTGGATTGAAACACTCAAAGCCAATCACGAAGCAAAAGAATTTATCTGGTCGCACGCCGTGTGCGTGCGTGGATTGAAACTTATCTCAACCAGTTAAAGTTTTGGGCTTTTTTGTGTCGCACGCCGTGTGCGTGCGTGGATTGAAAAAGAATCAATGATATTCAAAAATATTTTTTATTCATCAATTCTTTTTACTAATTTTTTATCATAATTATCCTAACACTAATTTGAGTTTATTATGAAACGAACCGTTTATTACTTCTTTATCTTATTTATAATACTTTCTTTTCCAATATTTTCTCAAACTGATCCTGTCTTTCAAAAAATTGTTGAGCTTGGTACAAAAGATAACCGGGTAATGGTTCATCAGGATATTTTATGCAACCGATTCGGCGGAAGATTAACTGGATCTGATGCTTATACAAACGCAGCTAACTGGGCATTAAATGAGTTTAAGTCCTGGGGTTTGAAAGCTGAATTAGACTATGTAGCAGAAGAACCAGTTGGATTTAACCGCGGTCCCTGGTTCGGCAAAATGATCAAACCAAATGAAATGTATCTTGAATTTGGAACACCGGGATACACAGCCGGAACTAAAGGCAAACAGAAGGGTCATGTTGTAATTCTTCCTAAAGAAGAAAATCAAATTGATTTGATGAAAGATAAAATTAAAGGTGCGTGGGTTTTAATTGATGGCGAAAATACAGGTTATCCACGCGATCGCGATTCAATAAGTCCGGCAACTAAAAAATTAATTTCATACGGCGCGCTCGGCACAATTCAATTGGCGCGAATTCCTTTCAGATTGTTCGATGGAAGAAATATAAAATCATGGAACGAACTACCAACCTTGCCGGATATAAAACTTCTTGATAAACAATTCGACCAGATTAAATCGATGGTTGAAAAAGGTGAGGAAGTAATTCTTGAATTCGATATCCGCAATTTCTTTTATCAGGGTCCTGTAAAATATCATAATGTAATTGCATGGTTACCGGGGACAGAATTTCCGGACGAGTATGTAATCCTCGGCGCACATCTCGATTCATATGATCATGCAACCGGTGCGATTGATAATGCTTCCGGTGTATCGCGAATGATGGAAGCTATCCGATTGCTCGTTCAATCCGGCGCAAAACCGAAACGATCTATTATGGTTCAACTCTATGCCGCTGAAGAACGCGGTTTGATTGGTTCACGTGCGTGGGTTGATAAAAACAAAGATAAGCTTTCTAAAATTTCTCTTATGCTAAACAATGATAGCGGAACAAATCCTGTTGTTGGAATGGGCGTTCCAAAAATAATTTATGATTATATAAAACCGGCAATTGAACCAATAGAAAATCTCCAGCTAAATTATAAATTCTCTCTTCAGGAAACAGGATTGATTAGAAGAGCCGGTCGTGGCGGAACAGATAGTCATTCGTTTGTAATGGCCGGCGTTCCCGCTCCGTGGTTGCGCACACAAGGTCCTCATCAGTACGGAACTACATGGCATACCATGCTCGACACATACGATCAGACAATTCCGGATGCTCAGGAGTATAGTGCGCTTATCTACGCATTAATTGCTTATCAAATTGCTAACCTCGATAATCTTGTTCCGCGTGAAGGTGCATTTCTGCCAGATGGAATCTACGCAGACTTAAACACAAACAAAGGAAGAATTACATTAGCATTGGATTATGAAAACGTTCCCATGACAGTAGCAAACTTTATTGGACTTACAGAAGGAAAAATTAAAAACTCTGCATTGAAAGAAGGAACGCCTTATTATAATGGAAGTATCTGGCATCGCGTTGTGCCGGGACATGTTATTCAAGCCGGAATGCCTAACACAGGAAAAGAAACCGAAGGACCCGGTTATGAATTTCCGAATGAAATTTATCCAAAGCTAAGTCATAATAAAGCCGGAATGCTTGGAATGGCAAATTCGGGTCCGCATACAAATGGAAGTCAGTTTTATATTACACTCGGTGACCGCTCTTATCTTGATGGTAATTACACTTTATTCGGATGGGTTGCAGAAGGAATGGACATTGTAAATAAAATTGTTCAGGGCGATACAATAAAGAGCGTTTCAATTACAAGAATCGGTGAGAAAGCAAATAAATTTGAAGTAACGGATGAATCATTCCGCAAGATGGTTAATGAAGCAAAAGCAAAAGTAAAGTTAGAAGAAGAAAAGCGAGCTAAAGACGAAGAGGCTGCAATTAAAAAACTGTTACCAAAAGCAAAGACCACCAAGAGCGGAATTAAATATGAAATACTTAAAGAAGGTTCGGGAGACAAACCAAAATCCGGATCTGTATTAAGAGTTAGTTACAAAGGAACTGCTCTGCTTAAAGACTTTCCGTTTGTAAGTTCATCTGAAGATGGTAAACCAACAAACTATTTAGATGTACCGGAAGTTTTTAATTACACTGTCGGTACTACTAAAATTAATCCCGGTTTAGATGAAATATTGAGTGATATGAAGTCGGGTGAAAAGAGAAAAGCAATTGTTCCATTCACCCTGGCTTACGGCAATAACGGATTTTATGCAAAAATGGTTGAAGGCAAAAAACGATTTATAATCCCGCCATTTACAAGTCTGGTTTACGAAATTGAATTACTCGAAATAAAATAACCTTTGCTAACCCTGAGGGCTGAATTCCTTTCAGCCTTCAGGTAAAATGATTTTTTGTCCGCCAATTAATCAGTAGAACTTTTCCATTTATTTAATTAAGATTCACCTGTAAAATTGAGGGGACTATATGAAAACTTTGAAAACTATTTTCTCTGTTTTTTTAATATTTATTTCCGGATGCGAGACCTCCTCTCAGTTCAGTGATGAGCTTCCTGTGCGCGAACTATCCCGAACAGAAAAACAAATTGTTAGTTCTTCTGATAACTTTGCTTTTAAGCTATTCAAAGAAATTGCTGATGAAGAATCTGATAAAAACGTTTTTATTTCCCCGTTAAGCATATCAATGGCGCTCGGTATGACACTAAATGGCGCCGAAGGAAGTACTTATGAAGCGATGCGAAACACACTTTCGCTCTCCGGAATAACACAACAGGAGATTAACGAATCATATCCATCGTTGATTCAGCTTCTTACAAAGATGGACAGCAAAGTAATAATGCAGATTGCAAATTCAACCTGGTACCGTAATACATTTCCCGTAAAAGAAAGTTTTATAGAGATTAACAAAAAATATTTCAACGCAACAATTAACCCGATGAATTTCGGCGACCCGGCAACGGTAAATATTATCAACAACTGGGTTAAAGAAGCCACTAACGGAAAAATCGATAAGATTGTTGAAAGGATTGATCCGGCAACCATAATGTTCCTTATTAACGCAATTTACTTTAAAGGTACATGGCAATATCAATTCGATAAGAACAAAACAAAAGACGACTTTTTTACAAAGCAATCCGGCGAAAAAATCCCATGCAAAATGATGAATATAGAAACTGATTTTTATGTCTCTTCAAACGATACATTTACAATGTTAGACCTACCATACGGCAAAGGGAACTTCAGCATGTCAATTCTACTTCCGGCAAGGGATAAAACTCTCAAAGATGTCATTACTGTATTGAACGATGCTTTATGGAACAATTCTATTAAAACTATGAGTATGGTTAAAAAAGAACTATTCATGCCAAAATTTAAGTTAGAGTACAAAATAAAACTTAACGAGACACTTAAAGCACTTGGAATGGAAATAGCATTCGATCCTTACAATGCTAATTTCAAAAAAATATACGATGGATTTGGCAACGTTTACATAAGCGATGTTGATCACAAAACATTTGTAGAAGTTAACGAAGAAGGAACTGAAGCTGCGGCGGTTACTTCTGTTACTGTTGGCGTTACATCTGTTTCAGATAATGTAATACGATTAGACAGACCGTTTATATTTGTCATTAGAGAAAAGAACAGTAATTGCATTTTGTTTATTGGTAAGCTGGAAGATCCATCATAAGCATTATAACAGAATTGATCTTGGCGGATGTGAAAACATATTTTACTCACTAACCTTCAAGGTCAAATCCGATTTTCTAACACACTACTTAAAAAGTATTTTTATCTCTTCCTTAGAAAATTTATGAATTACAAAAACAAGTCCGGCCGTTATTATAATAGACCAGATATATGCCCAGATAAGTGTAGTTGACTTTGCAATTTTCATAAATTTTGTCCCGGTTCCGTCGTCGTATCTCGTTGTCAATTCAGGAAAATTGAAGTAATTGATTATAGGATTAATCAGCAAATAAGCGATTGAAGCGATCAAAGAATAAATAAGTAACTGCCTGAATTTTTCTTTATACTGAAGAATGTATGTAGATGAAATAAAAACCAGGATGCACAAAATTATTTCGACGGCACTTTGAAGATAATAAATTGTGAAGTTCATACTAAAAGGTGGATCAAAGTTCTTTGTTAATCCTTGCATTTCTATCATTGCACGGTAGCCTTGTGTGACCGCCAATCTTCCAAGAAGAACCAAAACAGAAACAACGATCAAAATCCATCCAGTTATTCTAACGAACTTTTTGATTTTCTCTTCGTTTAATATTTCTTCCATCTTTTCCCCTTTTATTATTTGATAATTAAAAATTATAACCCAGACTTAAACCGGGCCAGAAATAGAATTGGTGTTCAACATAAAAAGCTAATCCTGTAATTCTCAGAAAAAAACCGCTATCCATAGGTTGCAATCGATAACCAAAAACTCCAGTTATAATAATCTCCGAATCATTCCTTTCATAAAAAATAGGAATAGTAGTACACGCACCCATTTCTAAATGGGAATCTTTATAAATATTAATTAGAATTCCTGCTCCCGTTATCATCAAGTAAGTAAGTCGACTAAAATCTAATCCAGAACATGAAGACGCTGGTAAAACTGAGCCACCTAACCTGAAATATACTTTTCCCCTGCTAACTCGTTCATAATTAATTGATCCAAATCCGCCATTGCCCAACAATTCCAGATATAAATTATTTTTAGAATACGATAAAGAATCTTGAGCAAAAAGATTACCAAATAATATCAACGCTAATAAAACAAAACTAAGTTTTGTTTTCATTTTTAATCGTAGTTGATGCTGATAATATTTTATAAATACGATCTTAGCAATTCTATTCTTTCTTGTTCGCGTTGAAGTTTTTTTTCTGAATATGTTTTTGCAAAAAGTTCTAATGCACGAACAATTCTATATAACATATGAAATAAGAATAGCGTTGCACCTACAAAAAGCGCAAAGAAAAAATTAATATTAATTCAACATGACCCATTATGCCTCTTTTAATACTGTTGGTGAATTCACAAACGATTTAACAGAATTAATTAAGATTAGCAACGAGAATTATTAACAATACAAATTCTCATTTGTCGTAAGAGGGCAGTGTCTTTAATGCACGACAAATAGCATTGAAGACGATAACAACATAATTGATAGAGATTTAATTAGCAAGTGGATTTTCACGCAGACTTTTCCGTCTATAACCGAATGCGCAAAATATAATGCAGAGTTCGCTGTGAAATCCTTTGCGCTCTTAGCGATTTCTCTGCGGACTTTGCGTGCAAATCTTAAATTAATTATTCAACCACAATTTCCATAAGACAATCTTTGCAGTTGAAATGCAGCTTGTATTTTCGGCTTTCGTTTACAAGGTAGAGAGGTTCATCAACTTTTTTGTCGGTATCAAATGGACAAAGTCCAAGTTCATCTTTAATGCAGTATTTACAAGTCATAACAGTTTTGCCTGAATGATTATTCTGTAATTCAAATCCGGGTTCAATTACTACGGCACCGTGTTCTTTGTAAAATTTTTCTGCTAGCTTATTTGTTACATTGAATTTGTAATCCAGTTTTGTCTCAGCAACTATAACTTCTGACTTCTGACCTCTTTCTTCTGAGTTTTTATTCCCGGCTATTTCAATCCTTTTCTTCTCCAGCTTAGCCAGCAAAGATCTTCTCATTTCATTTAGCACACTTACCGGCAGAAACAATGGCTTTACTAAATTCAATTTGAGTGATGTGATTTCAAAAATTGTTTCTCCACTTTTAGTAAACTGTTTATGGAATGATTCGACCGCCTTCAATTCATTTGATGCAACCTCTTTTTCAATCTCAAATGTTTCTTCTATGGTAATTTCATCTTCGTCAGTAACAACAACTTTCAAACCGGAAGCGACTTCATTTACTATTATCTCTGCGCGGATTTTTCTTTTGCATTCTTTTCCAAGTTCTTTATCAAACGCATGGTCATAATTCCTAAATATTTTTGTTCCCGGCTTAATTCCATAAAATTCTTTTGTAATTACTTTCTTCCCTTCAACACGGTTAACATTCATTCCAACCAATTCACCTTTACTATTATAGAAACATAATCCATCACCGTTTGCAATTACTTCTGTTGTGCCGATTGTAAATCCATTTTTATCAACATCAGTAACTTTTCCTAAATACTTTCCTGTTGACTTAGGCGAATCGTGTGAAGAAACTTTATCTGTCCTGTTATTAAAAAAGTAAGTTGTGTATCCGCGGTTGAATGTCCGTTCCGGATCAGGTTCAAATGGAATAATCGAATAGCCCGACGATGCCCGCTCATATTTCGGATTGTTTTTAATAATGTCATCAATCTGCTGACGGTAAAACGCTGTAATATTTTTAACATAACCAGCATCTTTCAAGCGTCCCTCTATTTTAAAGGATGTTATTCCGGCATCTACGAGATCGTTTAAATATTCTGAAAGGTTAAGGTCTCTGAGGGAAAGTAAATGTTTGTTCTCAATCAGAACTTTTCCGTTTGCATCAACAAGTGAATACGGCAATCTGCAATTCTGTGCACACTCACCACGATTAGCGCTTCTTCCTGTAAGCTCATGACTCATATAGCACTGTCCACTAAGACTAACACACAGTGCACCATGAACGAAGAATTCAAGCTCAGTGTTTACTTCCTTCTTAATTTGTTTTAACTCATCAATAGTAAGTTCGCGAGCAAGAATTATTCTTTTAATCCCAAGCCGATCTAAAAATTTTATTCGCTCAATTTCGTAGTTATGGGTTTGTGTGGATGCAAATAACGGAATAGGAGGAATATCCATTTCGAGAAGTGCCATATCCTGAAATATGACAGCATCGACTTTCATTTCATATAATTGGCTGATAAGTCTTTGCACTTCATCAAGTTCATCATCGTAGATAATAGTATTAACCGTTACATAAACTTTTACCCAGTATTTATGGGCATAATCAACCAGTTTACGAATATCTTCTAATGAGTTTCCGGCGGTAGCGCGAGCACCAAATTGAGGAGCCCCAATATAGATGGCATCGGCACCGCAATCGACCGCGGCAATTCCGGTTTCAAGATCCTTTGCCGGAGAGAGAAGTTCTAATTTTATTTTTGACATTAATTTCTTTCTAAAAAATTAGAGATATAAAAGTATTTCACTCAAAGATCGCAGAGAAAACGCAAAGTACGCAAAGAGATACTATTTCTAATCACCAACCACAAATCACTAACAACCAACTCTTACCAAATTCTAATTGCGCATCCACCACCCGGTGCAAGTTTAATTTCCAAAACATCTTTCGATGTAACTGACTTCTTTGTTATTTCATAAGCCATCGGATTTTTTTCCCAATGGGCATCTTTGGCATCTGCATAAATTTCAGCTGTGTATTTTTTCCCGGCTTCTAAAAAAGTCAAAGGAATTATTGCTGTTCTTTCATTTTCATCAGTAATTGCGCCAACAAACCATTCATTCTTTCCTTTAGCTTTTCGGGCAACAGTAATATAATCTCCGGGTTCTGCTTCAAGATATTTTGAATCATCCCAGTCAACGGCAACATCTTTAATGAATTGAAAAGCATCGAGATGTTTCTCGTAATTTTCTGGAAAGTCAGCAGCCATCTGCAGAGGTGAATACAATGTTACATAAAGAGCAAGCTGTTTTGCGAGTGTTGTATGCACCTGTTCTTTTTTATCGGGATTATAGTAATTCATTTTGATTTGAAAAATTCCCGGTGTATAATCCATAGGTCCACCCATCAATCGTGTAAACGGAAGAATTGTTTCGTGTCCAGGAGGGTTGCCAATACTCCATGCGTTGAATTCATTTCCGCGTGCTGATTCAGATGCAAGCCAGTTTGGATATGTGCGATGTAATCCGGTTGGACGGACTGCTTCGTGCGCGTTAAGCATCAATTTATTCTTTGCAAGTCTCTCGGCAACGCGAACATAATGCTGAACCATCCATTGACTATCATGCCATTCACCTCTTGGAATAATTCTTCCTACATAACCTGTTTTAACTGCCGGATAACCATACTTTTTCATAAACTCATAAGCCTCATCCATTCGCCGTTCATAATTTGTAACAGACGAAGATGTTTCATGATGCATAATCATCTTAACACCTTTTGATGCTGCATATTTAGAAATCTCTTCAACATCAAAGTCGGGATATGGAGTTACAAAATCGAAAACTTCTTCTTTCCATTTTCCATACCAATCCTCCCAGCCTACATTCCATCCTTCAACAAGAACACCATCAAATCCATGTTCGGCTGCAAAATCGATATAGCGTTTTGTCCGTTCAGTTGTAGCTCCATGTATTCCATTTGGCTTAAGACTTTTCCAATCTGTCGACTTAAGATTCACATTGTTAACATTAGCATAATTCCACGATGCTGTGCCTACATGCATTTCCCACCAGATGCCGACGTACTTCATCGGTTTAATCCAGCTTGTGTCATCTATCTTTGATGGTTCGTTAAGATTAAGAATTATTTTTGATGCAAGGATGTCGGTCGCATCATCACTTACAATTACTGTGCGCCAAGGAGTTTTACACGGGGTTTGCATATAAGCTTTGTTACCCACAGCATCAGGAACAAGATGAGATGTTAATACAAAATTTGATTGATCGATTTCTAATTGCATTGCGGGATAATCGATAAGTGCCGCTTCAAAAATGTTTATATATAATCCTTCGTTTGACTTCATCATTAAAGGTGATTGAACAAAGTTTTTTCCGATAACTGTTCGAGTAGAAATTTCATTTACCTTTTTGCCGAAAGTTGCATCTACTTTGCTCAATGATGATTTTATGTAGTAATATTCATTCGTATCATAATCGCCGGGAATCCAGAAAGCAGTATGATCGCCTGTCAAACTGAATTGTGTTAGTTCGTTAACCACGGTAAAGTAATTAAGATTCTCCTGCATAGGGAATTCATAGCGGAAACCGAGTCCATCATTAAAAAGCCGAAAACGAATTATAATTTGCCGATTATTCGCCGAAGGTTGTGATAGTGTGATTGATAATTCTTTGTAATGATTTCGAATCGATTTCACTTCGCCCCATACCGGCTCCCAGGTTTCATCAACAAGATTTGAATCAACCTTACTAATAACAAATGCTTTGTCTAACGATGGATTATCTTTCAACATTATCCCAAGCCGACTCTCTTTAATTACATATTTATCCTTGTAGAATAGTTGGTATGTCGGGATCCCTTCATTTGTCAGTTTGAAAGTTAGTGCTAAGTTTTTGTCCGGCGATTTAATTGTTTGCGCATTAATAAAAGAAAATGCTATTACAAACGATATGATTAAAAGACGTTTCATGTTTTCCTCTGAAATGAAATGTAATTATCCTTCAAAACAACCCGATGAAAGTTATCGGTATAAAAAAAGATTTGCAAGAAATTAAACAGAGAAGAGAAGATTTGCACGCAGAGGTCGCAAAGAAGCGCAAAGTAGGCAGAGTTTATCTTAGCGTGCTCTGCGTAATGCTCTGCGATCTCCTCCACTGGCGGACAGGTCTGCGTGTTAATCTTTTAGTCAACAATAAGCAACTTAACATATCCGTTCGTTCTGGAACGGTGGGGAATATCGTCATCGGCAACCTGATAACTCATCCCGGGAGTAAGAACAGTTACTCTACTGTCTTTAAGTTCTGTTATCAATTCACCTTCAAGAACATATACTACATGACCGCGGCTGCACCAATGATCAGCTAAGTAATTTTCCGAATACTCCACAATTCTAACACGAAGATTCCCCTGTTCGAATGTACGCCAATAAGCTATGCCCGATTCACCTTTGTACTCTTTACGCTCTACTTTACTCCAATCAGTAATTGTGTAATTAACATTTTCAATTTTCATTTCAACTCCGTTTTCTCTTCTTTGGCTTGAACAGACCTTCATCAATCGATCCTGTAAAACAAAGATCAACAACTTCTTTATCTGCCTCGCTTAAATCTCTTATCATTTTTTTGGTTAAGATCGGATAATGTTTTATTGTAAAAAGATAATCGCCAATAAACTCAAGGTCTTCATCGGTTGTCATCCAGTTGTATTTATCAAATCGCTCCAGATTTACGGGAATAGAATAACTCCGTAAAGATTTTTCCCCTATAGTATTGAAATAGAAATCAAAGTAAGACATTACCAGTTCTCTAATCGATCTATAAACCGGTTCGCGGAATCTAAGAACAGTTGTATTCGATTTTGCAACGGCACCATAGCAATTGTTCTGTTTGAATATCGCAATTACATGGTCGTCATCGTTCTCAGCCATTAAATCAACGATAACCGGTTTATGACCAAGCAATCTTAATGCTGCTGCTGCAAATAATGCTCCTTCAAAACAGTTTGCTGTTTTACTGTAAATTATTTTTTTAGGTGAGCAGGTAATATAATCGGGATTGTATTTAGTGCCGTTGAGAAAATGCTGAATGCCGATTGGTGATTTAAGCTTTTTAATAAAAGAAATTTCATCGCTACTAAATTTGTTATCTGTTGTATTCTTTTTTGATGTCATTAATAATATTCCGGATTTTATTTAACAAACGAACGTATTGTATTAAAATAGAATTCTGGTTTTTCAATATGAACAAAATGGCCGCATTCTTTTACTACATGCACCTCGGCATTCTTAATTTCCCTTCCCATCCTTTCGATTGCTTCTGTTGGTATTACATCATAATCGCCATGAATTATTAATGTGGGACAGTTAATATTTTTCATTCTATCATACAGATTGTAGTTCATCAGATATGGACCAAATATTGCGGAGCTTGCAAAGAATTTTTTAATTCTCTCAGAATCGAAATAATTAAAATTCTTTTTTGTTGCATTAGATAAATCGAAAAAGTAAGTCTTCATTCTAATATTCATAAACTCTCTAAACAATTCGGGATTGGTGCGCAAATCCGGTGATTGTGAAATATTAACAAGTCTATCAATTTCTTCTTTACTTAATCGCGACATAATAGTTTGCTGTACGTTCTGAATATACTCATTGCTCCCGGGAGCGGGTTCGAGCAGAATTAAATTCTTCACTCTCTCCGGATATTTGAAAATATAATTGAGTGCAATAAGGGCTCCCCATGATTGCCCAACTAAATTCATCTTCTCCAACTTAAACTCTTTGCGAATTCCCTCTAAATCATCAACCATCATTTCCATTGTAACAGTCTCGCCCTCTTTGAATTCATCCGATCTTCCGCATCCGTACTGGTCGTAAAAAATAAGTTTGTAATTATTACACAATTGTTTGAAGGGCTCATATAAATAATCGTGAGCAAGCCCTGGTCCGCCATGAACGATTACAATTGGTTCACCGGCGCCGATAGTTTTGCAGAAGATCTTTTTTCCATTGATGTCAACTACTTTTTCAGCTTCCTGTGCAATTGAAAAATTAAAAATGGAGCTGAAAAAAAATATTAATACTCCAAGATGTTTTACTTTGTTAGTCATTTTTCCTCCCACCATTTAATATCATTTATCTTCAACAACATATTCTCAAAGATTTCATCATAACATCATCGATACTTCTCCGAGACTACTTCTTGTTTAACCATAACCTTATAAACCGGATAAGGCAGAAATCCCCCGCCCCACTGTGGTACCAGATAGTTATCAAAGAAATTCCAGTGAAGAAGTCCGTCGTCTGTTTCCGGCTCCAGTAAATATGCAGCAACGTTCGCAAGCGGTTGCGACAATCTTACTACAATTGTACCTTTTTCAAATTTCTTTTTTTCTTTTACAAATTCACCTTTTATAATATTGTTGTAATGTCCTTGATTTAATCTCTGTTCCGGTTTTAGTTCTTTTATTTTATACGACTCAACTTCAATCTCTGTATCCTCAGATAAACGTTCCATTTTGATTCCATGCGTTTTTAAAAGATTAACAATCTTGGGATCTTTAACTGTTAACAGATAAGCATAAGGAAGTTTAACTTGTTTAGTTGGAATATAGTCCGCTAAATAAGGAACTGTAACAACTTTCTTAACATCCGTTGGAAATAATCGCTCTCTTCCGTTTGCGTCTTTGCGAGTTTCAAGTTCATAAGTGTTTACGGTAATAGGAACTTTTGTAGGAACAACTTTAGATGTAATTGCAAGTGAATCTTTATCGGTGATATTATTACCGCGTGCAATTGTTTTTTCATCAACGTTATTCAATACTTTTTTTATTTCGTCTTTATTCGCAATTACATTTTCGACAATTGACCAAAGAAGATTATACGTACCGATTACTCGATCTTTAAATTCAGAGTAAACATAATTCTCATTCAAAATTCCGATGCGGTTACGAAGTCCAACATAATTAACAATGTAGCGCGGTTCGTAAGCATAAGAAATCCAGCCCTTCGAAGGATCGCGTTGATCAACAAACTCCCCGTAATATAAATTCATTGTGTTGTACTTATTAGATAAAGTATTTGAAATTTCCGGCATCAATTTATCACGCGTATAAGCAATTAAAGATGTATCACCGGCTGGATTCACCATCCATGTAAATGAAACGGGCTCTTGACGGTACGATCCGTTGGTCGTATGAAGATCAACAAAAACCGCTGGGTCCCACTTATTAAATGCTTCGAGCAAACCTTTAACTTCGGGAGTTTCAACTTTCATTGCATCGCGGTTAAGATCTAAATTCTGTCCGTTGTAACGAATACCTACGCCGTTCTTAGGTCCTTTCTGATGAGCACGATTTGTAGTGCTTATCAATTCATCTCCGTCAGCGTTAAAAATCGGACAGACCAACAAAACAACATCTTTCAATAATTCTTTTCTATTTGCCAATAAATCTCTAACAAACATAAGCGCCGCTTCTTTTCCCTCAACCTCACCGGCGTGAATATTCCCCTGAATATAGACGACAATCCGTTTATCATTCTTAAGATCTGCGGGAGATTTGGGCAGAGGATTTCCAATAATCATCAAAGGAATTTCCCGCCCTTCTGTGGAAACCGCTAATGTTTCTGTGCGGATCAATTTAGATCCTTTTTTTAACGAATTAATAAAATCTATAACATCACTATATCTTGATGTTGATTCGTAATTAGAACTTTCTGCTATTGTTAAAAGAGAAGTTTTTTTAGATTGAGCATATAAAATATTTCCAGAAAGAATTAATACAATAAGTAGAAGTATTTTTGTTCGCATTGTCTTGTCCTGATTATTGTTTAACCGGTTGTAAAAATAAAACTGTTAATTTGATATATCAATTAATTGAGAAAGAATATGAGATGAAAACAAGTATCAATACACTGATTAAAGATTACAATGATATTATTAATAGAGCTAAAGAAATTTTCAACAACAGGACTGCAGAAGAAATAAACAAAAAGCCTTCGCCCAAGAGCTGGAGTGCTGCCGAGTGTATTGAACATCTTAATACTTATGCCGCTGCATATTTAGCAAACACAAAAATATTGTCTCCCTCTGCAACAGATATAGATAGAAACAAAGTTTATTCGCCAAGATTTCTTCCGGCAAAATTTATTAAAGCTGTTGGACCGGATACCAAGCTAAAGTTAAAATCGATTCAAATTGGTTCATCCTACTCCAGCACAATTGATATATCAATTATTGATCAATTCATCGGGCATCAGAAAAAATTTTTAGAAGTTCTAAATCAAATTTCGTTCGAAGATTTAAAGAGAATAAAAGTAGTATCACCATTTGCGCGTTTATTAAAGTTCCAACTTGGAGAAATGCTTTTGCTTACATCATATCATCAACAGCGGCATTTAAACCAGGCAGAAAGAGCTATTAATTCATAACAAATAAATGGAAACATGAACAACTACGATGTAATTATTATCGGAAGTGGAATGAGCGGACTTTCTGCTGCAAGCATTCTTTCAAAACTCTTCAAGAAAAAAGTTCTTCTACTTGAAAGACATTTTAAGATTGGCGGGTTTACTCACATTTTCAAACGTAAAGGAGAGTATGGAGAATATCACTGGGATGTTGGTCTCCATTATGTGGGACAAATGGATTCCGGTTCATCAACACGCGCTATGTTCGATTACATTACTGATGGTAACTTAAAATGGAAAAAGATGCCCGATCCTTATGATGTTTTCGTTTACCCGGATTTGAAATTCAGAGTGATGGAGGGAGAAAATTATCTTAAGACAGAGTTAATTAAATTATTCCCAAAAGAATCGACTGCAATCAATAACTACTTCAACGACCTAAAAAAAATTAACACATGGTTTGGTCGTTATAACTTTAGTCTAACGCTAAAACCGACAGCAAGAAAAATATCTGCTTATTTATTCGGCGAAGGTTCCAAGTTAGCACTAATGACTGTAAAAGAATATCTCGACAAAAATTTTTCTGATGAAAAGTTGAAGTCAATACTTGCTTCACAATGGGGGGATTACGGATTACCGCCATCATTAAGTTCCATGGCTGTTCACTCACTTATAGTTAATCACTACATTAATGGCGGTTATTATCCTATAGGCGGTTCAAAAAAAATTGCTGACTCAATTACACCGATAGTTGAAAAATCGGGTGGCACTTTTTTAGTAAATCATACAGTAAAAGAAATCCTGATTGAAAATGATAAAGCCATTGGTGTTCCCGCCGAAAAAAAAGAAGGAAATAATTTTGTTGATGTTGAATACTATGCAGATATAATAATTTCAACAGCCGGGGCAAAAATTACTTATACAGAACTGATTCCGAAAAAATATTCCCCGGACTTTATCGATGAGATTAAAAATTTTCCTAATTCCGTTTCACATGTGAATCTTTATCTTGGACTAAAGGATAATCCTTCTAAGATCGGTTTAAACGGAGAAAATTACTGGATTTATGATTCATACAATCACGATGAAATTTATAAAAAGAGAAGTGAGTTAATAGAAGGAATAGTTCACAGTGCTTATGTTTCGTTTCCATCTCTTAAAGACCCCGAATCAAAACATCATAATGCAGAGATAGTTACCTTCGCCGATTATAAATCATTTATGAAATGGGAAAACGAACCGTGGAAAAAACGCGGAGAAGATTACGATACATTAAAAGAAAAAATCTGCAATGCAATTATCGATTACACGAACAAACATCTAAACGGATTTAAAGACTTAATTGATTATAAAGAGTTATCCACACCATTAAGCACCATACATTTTACCGGTTATCCTGAAGGTTCTATCTATGGAATTCCGGCGATACCGGAGCGATACAAAATGAAATGGATTGGTCCTTACACTCACATTAAAAAACTTTATATGTCCGGTGCTGACACCTTCGGACACGGAATAGTAGGAGGATTAATGAGCGGTGCTTTAACTTCTGCAATTGCTGCCAAAGGTCTGAGAGGAATACCGGTTGTCTTTAAAGAAGCGTTAAGCTTTCATAAATCACTAACTAATTAAATAACGGTAAAAAACATGCAATCGAAGAAAATCTTTTTATCTGCTTTACTAATTTTAATTATTACGACTACAGGATTCTCTGTTAAAAATAAACCCAATACAGATTTACCCAAATTAAGCAAGGAATCCGCATTAGAATTTTCTAAGCTTGCTCTTAAATGCATTCAGAAAGAATATCCGAACAAATTAGATCATGTAATGAATAACGAAGGGGAGGTTCAGCCACCTTCTGTTCTCCATCCGTCCTTTTACGGATGTTTCGATTGGCATTCATCTGTTCATGGGCACTGGATGCTTGTCCGACTTCTGAAACTATTTCCCGATCTGGAAAATGCCGTTGAAATCAGAAAAGCGCTTAATGAAAATTTGACTGAGGCAAACATTAAAGTCGAAGTTGAATACTTAGATCAACCAAACAGAAAATCATTCGAACGAACTTACGGCTGGGCATGGTTACTCAAATTAGCAGAAGAACTAAACAGCTGGAATGATACACAGGGAAAAATCTGGGCGGCAAACTTAAAACCCCTTGCTGATGCGATCGTTCAACGTTACTTAGACTTTTTCCCAAAGCAGAATTATCCTATACGAACCGGTGTTCATCCGAATACAGCTTTTGGCATTTCGTTCGCACTCGACTATGCTCGATCAATAAAAAATTATCAACTCGAATCTTTGTTAACCGAGCGCGGAATGACGTATTATTTTAATGATGAGAATTACGATGCAAAATGGGAACCGGGCGGTGAGGATTTCTTTTCACCATCATTGATGGAAGCTGATTTAATGAGAAGAATTTTAGAACCGAAACATTTTGCCGAATGGTTTAAAAAATTTCTTCCCGATTTTACACGCACAAAAAGTCTGCTTGAACCGGCAATAGTTACAGATAGAACCGATCCTAAACTTGTTCATTTAGACGGACTTAATTTAAGTCGTGCATGGTGTATGTTCGGAATTGCAAATCATTTACCGGAAAACAATATAATACGAAAGACATTAATAGACTCAGCAATAAAACATGCAGAAGCCGGATTACAATATATTACAAGCGGAAACTATGAAGGCGAGCATTGGCTTGCCTCTTTTGCAGTTTATATGCTTTCTGAAATTAAATAATATCTAATCACCGAAAGGAAATAAAATGAAAAAAAATATATTCGTTTTTCTTGTTGCTCTGCTTCTAACTTCGGTTACACTCTTTGCTCAACACGATATATCTCTTTCTGCAGACGATGCATTAAAAAAACTGATGGAGGGCAATAGTAGGTTTGTTGAGTTCAAACAAAATCATCCGCATCAAAATCAGTCTCGGCTTGAAGAGATTGCATCAACACAAAAACCGTTTGCAATTATTGTCGGTTGTTCCGATTCGCGTGTTCCGCCTGAAATTATTTTTGATCAGGGAATGGGTGACCTTTTTATTATACGTAATGCCGGAAATGTAGTTGATGATTTTGCAATGGCAAGCATTGAATATGCTGTTGAACACCTTGGTGTTAGACTTATTGTAGTTCTTGGACATGAACGATGCGGTGCCGTTGATGCAACAATCAAAGGCGGTCATTTACCAGGACATTTGAACCGGTTGATTGATGAAATAAAACCATCAATTCAATCTGCAAAGAGAATTACTGGTGATCTCTTAACAAATGTTATTTATTCAAACACAAAAAGAATTGCTGGACAGATTAATTCATCTGACGAATTATTGAAAGAATATGTAGATCACAAAGGATTGAAAGTGGTTTCAGCATTTTATGATCTTGATACCGGTAAAGTTGAAGTATTCGAATAACAATATGAATTATTTGAATTAAATACGCACTAAAAGTAATTTAAGTGAGTAGAAAAAAATTTTTTCAAGAAGCATGAGGTAATCATGTCAAAGTTTAAGTATGTGGTCAAACGTAGCGGCGCTATCGTTCCTTTTAATCCGGATAGAATTGCAAATGTAATTTACCGTGCTGCGGTTTCAGTAGGCGGAAGAGATAAAGAAAAAGCTGCAGAGCTGGCTAAACAGGTAATTGAGATTATGGAAGAAAAGTTCGAAGCGGGATATAAGCCGCACGTTGAAGAAATTCAGGATATCATTGAAAAAGTTCTAATTGAAAACGGACACGCTAAAGTTGCTAAAGAATTTATCTTATATAGAGAGGAAGCAGCTCGAAGAAGAAGAGAAAACTCCAAACATTTTTCTAAGCCGAATGAAGTTATTCCATGGAAAAAGGTATGGCGTTCACTCGATTGGGCTGTCTCTCATGGACTTCATACGGTTGAATCAACTAACGAAAGAATACGTAAAGGTGAATTCCCTCACATTGTACACGAAGCAGAATCTTTTTACGAAACACAACTTGATACCGCTGCCGAATTAATTAAAGAACGAAGTGCTCAGCTTAAAATGGTAATGGTAAGCGGACCTTCATCATCCGGAAAAACAACTACTACACTTAAACTTGAACAACGATTAAATAAAATGGGAATGCGGTTCGTTCCATTAATAGTTGATAATTACTTCTTCGATCTTGAACTTCATCCAAAGGATGAATTTGGCGATTACGATTTTGAAACCCCTCAAGCACTTGATCTTGAAATGATTAATGATCACCTGAAACGTCTTGCCGCCGGAGAGGAAGTAAAGATTCCTTACTACGATTTTAAGATAGGAAAAAGATATTTAGACAGAACTCCTCTTAAAATAAACGAAGGAGAAGTACTTCTAATAGATAGTTTGCATGGGTTGTTTCCACAATTCAGCAAAGAAATACCGGCAGAACAAAAATTTAAATTGTATCTGGAACCATTGCTCCAAATGAAAATGCCCGACGGACAATATATAAGATGGACCGACTTACGACTTATAAGAAGGATGTTGCGAGATTCAGTCCACCGCGCTTACAATCCGGAACAAACTCTGTTGCACTGGCATTATGTAAGATCATCAGAAAAAAGAAATATACTTCCTTATTGTAACACCGCAGATTACATTATTAACACATCCATGCCGTTTGAAGTACCAATCTATAGACCGAAACTTTTAGATCACTTTAGGGAATGGGAGAAAAAATATAATGGTGATCCATTGAGAGAGGATGCTTACACAAGAGCTGCTCGCGTAAGAAAAATGCTCGAAGCAATTGAACCCGTAGAAGATGATTCTCCTATCCCGGGCGATTCCGTTCTAAGAGAGTTCATTGGAGGAAGTACGCTTAAATACCACTAAAAATTTTTGTTGCGATAACTGATATTCTAACTGTGCGAGGAAAGAATGAAGGTACTTTTTATCGGTGGAACGGGAGTAATAAGCTCCTCATGTTCCGAATTGTGTATTGAAAAAGGTTATGAATTATATCTTCTTAACAGAGGCACATCTTTCAGAAAACCCCCTCATGGAGCAAAAATTCTTACCGCTGACATCAATGATATTAACTCAGTAAGAAACGTAATTGCCAGTCATCAATTCGATTCCGTTGTTGATTGGATTGCATACAAAGAAAAAGATGTAAAACGCGACTACGAACTTTTCAAAGGTAAAACGAAACAATATATTTTCATTAGTTCCGCATCAGCGTATCACAAACCACCGGTAAAGCTTCCGATTACAGAGGATGTCCCATTGGTAAATCCATTCTGGAAATATTCACAAGAAAAGATTGAATGTGAAAATTTTCTGATAAATAAATTTCACCAGGAAGATTTTCCCGTTACAATTTGTCGTCCTTCTCACACTTACGATAAAACAAAACCAGCATTACGAATGGGTTATTTACCATTTCATAGAATGAAGAATGGTAAAAAAATTATTATCCATGGTGATGGAAATACATTGTGGACTTTAACTCACACACGAGATTTTGCCAAGGGATTTATTGGACTTATCGGAAATCCAAATACAATTGGAGAAGCATACCACATTACTTCCGACAAAACATATACATGGAGACAAATAGCAAACATTTTAGCTGAAAAATCCGGTTATGAGTTAAAACCGATTTATATTCCTATCGAATTTATTGCAGAGCACGACAAAGAATGGGGCGCGGAACTATATGGTGATAAAGGATACGATACTTATTTCGATAACTCAAAAATCAAAAAAATCGTACCGGATTTTAATGCGATTATACCTCTTGAATCCGGAGCTGAGGAAATTGCCGAATGGTATTCACATCCGTCCAATCAAATCGTAAATGAGTCTTTAGATAACAAGATGGATTTAATAATTAGCAATTACGAAAAGCTGAAAGGATAAATCCTCAATGAAGAAAGCATTAACAATATTATTGTTATTTGTTTCGATTTCGTCTGCCCAGGATCGGGCACCACTGGTTACATTAGGGGGAACGGAAGTTTATAAAATTACTTCTAAATATAACAATGTTAACTACCCTATTTTTGTTTCTCTTCCTTCTGGTTATAATTCATCAGATAAAACATATCCTGTAGTTTACATGCTCGATGCATATTCGTCATTTGGAATAGTAACACAATTGGCTAAGCTGCTTGCTTTCAACAAAGAGGTTCCGGAATTAATTATTGTAGGAATTTCATCCGAAGGCGGGTCGAAAGAATTCATTTACAACCGTTCAAGAGATTATACACCTACTTCAATTTCGCCAGACAAAATTCCGAATGATTTGGTATCAATGATTCCGACATCCGGCGGCGCTTCCACATTTTTAAATTTTATTGAAAATGAATTAATCCCGTTTATCGAATCGAAGTACAGAATTAAAAATGATGACAGAACTATTATCGGTCATTCACTGGGCGGTTTGTTTGTAACATATACATTATTTGAAAAACCATATTTGTTTAACAGATATGTTATGATTAGTCCCGCTCTTTTCTGGGACGATAATTACCTTCTTAAAAAAGAAAAATCTTTTTACGAACACACAAAATCATTAAATGCTGTTATATATACTTCTATCGGTTCACTTGAAGATCTTTTTTTCATAGAACCATGGAAAGAATTTATCCAATCATTAAAACAAAATGATTACAAGGGGATGAAATTAACCGCAGAGGTATCAACAAACGAAACACACTATACAATAATTCCTCATCTGGTAACACGTGGATTAATTTCTGTATTCAAACCTTAGCTTATCCTTCTAAATTATTACTTTCTTTCTATATATTTTAGATAAAAGAAAATTGATAGATTTAAAGGGACAAAAATGGAAGTAAAATGAAAAAGGTTGTTTTATTAATTCTAACAATTCTTGTCTTTTCAAGTTGCGAAGATAATCCTGTAAGCAGTTTTTCAGACAAAGCTTCGGCAGAACTACAAAAATGGAAGTCACTTGGAATAAATAGTTATACAATAACCCAAAGACGTTTTGCAAGTTTAAGCGGTTCGGAAAAATATGTAAGGATTTACGTTACAAATAATACCATTACCGATATCAGAGATTCCAGCGGCACTACTACCATCCAGAGTGAAAACTGGAAATGGTATAAATCGGTCGATCAGCTTTTCGAAATTTTGATTGATACAAAAAACACAAGACCAAGTTATTACGATGTATTATACGATGATACATACCATTATCCGGCAGCTTTATCGCTTGGTCCCGGAACAGCAAAACAATCTGAAGCTTATTCATTCTTAACATTCGATTTGGTAGCAAACAAGTAACAACAATTTCACAAAAAAGCGGAATATCAAATGCAATTAATAGAAATAATAGGTTACGCAGCTTCGGTTCTTATCGCCGTCTCTTTAATGATGAGTTCAATCGTAAAGCTACGAATAATAAATTTATTCGGGGCTTCGCTTTTTTCAACATACGGATTTATAATTGGCGCTTACCCGGTAGGAATACTAAATGGTTTTATTGCTATTGTTGATATCTATTATCTCTCTGAAATTTTCTTCAAAAAGGAAAAAGAATATTTCCGTGTTCTGGAAGTAAAAACAAATTCAGAATACCTGAATTATTTTCTAAAGTTTTACGAAAAAGATATAAAAAAATTTATGCCTTCATTCTCGTTTAATCCGTGCGAAAGTTGTCATGTTATGTTTGTATTAAGAAATACTATTCCGGCTGGATTAGTTATATCAGAATATTCCGACGACGACTCTATACACGTCCGCTTAGATTATGCTATACCGGGTTATCGTGATTTCAAAATGGGTAAATATGTTTTCAATGAAATTTTTAAACAGAAAAAAGTAAAAAACATTTACAGTGATCCCGGTAATGAAAAACATGAATTATATCTAAGAAAGATGGGGTTTGTTAAAATTGATCAAAACGGTGAAACACTTTATCATCTAAAAGTAAATTAAAATGAGCAAAATAATTTTTGAAGCATGCGTTGATTCGCTTGATGCCGCAATTGAAGCAGAAAGAGCCGGTGCAAATAGAATAGAATTATGTTCTGCTCTTGAAATCGGGGGAGTTACACCGAGCTATGGATTAATAAAAACCGTTTTAGAAAAGTTAACAATCCCGGTAAATGTTTTAATTCGTCCGCGTGGCGGTAATTTTGTTTACTCGGATTATGAATTTGAAGCAATGAAACACGATGTTGTATTTTGCCGCGAAAACAACATAAGCGGAATTGTTGTTGGAATTTTACTACCGGATTTCACAATAGATAAAGAACGAACCCATGAATTAATTAATATTGCTCAACCAATGAGCATAACCTTTAACAGAGCTTTTGATGAAACATCAGATCCATTAGACGCCCTCGATACTCTGATTGAACTTAAGGTTGATCGATTATTAACCAGCGGACAAGAACCGGATGCATTTACAGGAAGATATACAATAAAAAAGTTAGTTGACCGCGCAAAAGAAAAAATAATAATAATGCCCGGCGGAGGAATTAACGAAAACAACATCGCAGAAATAATTAGTTATACCGGGGTTAAAGAAATACATGGTTCTGCTCGAATTAAAAGCGACCGGAATGATTATTATACTTTTTCAAAAGAAAGATTATATGCTATTCTGAACGGAATAAAAAACTTATAAAATAAAATGCCTTATTCAGATTTAGAATTATTCAATATTTTATTTGAAGATGACAATATAATTGCCGTAGATAAACCAGCCGGTATTGCTTCTATTTCGGAAAGCAATACCTCTATTCAAACTATTCATTCTTTATTAGAAAAAAAGTTTTCTGCAAAAATCTATATTGTTCACAGAATAGATAAGGAAGCAAGTGGAGTTATCCTATTTGCAAAAAATCCCAAAACTCACAAATACTTAAATGATCTGTTTGCAAATCGATCTATTAAAAAAAATTATACTGTACTTGTAAATGGAGTAATTAAAGAAGAAAGTGGAAAAATCGATAAACCAATTCGCGAATTCGGATCAGGAAGAATGGGCATAGACGAAACAAAAGGAAAAAACAGCATAACAAATTTTAAGACAATAAAACGCTTCAAGGAATTTACTTTGCTGGATGTTTCCATCGAAACAGGAAGAAGGCATCAGATTCGGGTGCATCTTTATTCAATTGGTCATCCGGTTGCCGGAGATTTAAAATATGGTGAAAAAATTTCTCAAAGCCGCATACCAAGATTAATGCTTCATGCAAGCAGAATTGAATTTATGTCACTAAATAACGAAAACAAAATTATTAGTTCTCCATTACCCGAACAGTTTCAGAAATTTTTAGAAAACCTCTCTTAACAGTTTCAAGATAACTCTTGCTTTTATTTAGTACGTAGAAGTTCTTCCGGTGATAAAGCTCGATTAGTAAACTTTATCAATTTTATTTCCCCCTTAAAGAACGATCTTTTATTCATCCTCATCCCAATAGAAACATTTCCGTTATTTATCGGAAGATATTTCACTTTACCTGTCATCTCTTCGTTGCCATTAACGTAATGTTTCATAATTCCGTTTTGATATATCAACGCAGCATAATACCAGTCCTTTAATGGATGAAGCCATTTCTCGGCATACAAGGTAAGATTAGAACTATCCGACCTAATGTAAGTATCAAGAAACCAATTCTTCTCCTCAACAACTCTTAACTCTATCAGCATTCTTCTTTCATCATTAAGAGGATTTTGAACATGAATAAATCGTTGTTCTTTGTTTTCTTCTCTTAATGTGAAATCCGGTTTAAAGAGAACCTCAATTGTGAAAGTTGTATCACCATCAAGTGGATTTGCATGAACAATTATTCCGTCGTCTATTCCGTCGAATTTTATTGAGGAACCGTTTCCGCAATTTACCACTGTGGGATTTCCAAAGACAGTAATCTGATTTCCACCAATTTGATCAAGGTTATCAAAGATCCAAATAATCTCTTTTTTACTTTGTGCTAACAATCCGAAAGAGATAAAGGAACCAACCAACGTCATAAAAAAAGTTAATGCCAAAAATTTTTTCAAGTCAAATCTAAGGTTGATTTGGAACATTAATCATTCAGTGTTTTGTGAATCATCTCTTGTAATTACTTCAAGTGTCTTATTCAAACACTCTACTTCAATGGGCGTGCTACCAACAAGCTGTCCATCTGGGGTTATAAATTTTTGTGGTTCGGTTTCTATTTTGATTTTCTTTGCTTTGAAATACTCGACTTCTTTCATGTTCACGTGTTCACCGGTAAAGATTTTAGGAAGACATTGAAGCAACCGCGTTCGAGATAACTTATTCAGAAGAACAACATCAAGATATCCATCGTCAATCAAAGCAGTGGGAGCCATTAAAAAATCTTTTCCTGTATAGCGGGAATTAGATATTTCAACAAATACATTTTCTCTTTCCAATACTTTGTCGTCTATCTCAATTTTGAGTGAAAAAGATTTCAAAGAAATTGTTCTGTGCAGAACTCCCAGAATATAAGAAAGATGTCCGAATGCTCTTAACTTAAAAGCTGTTCTTGCCACATCTGTAACAAATCCTAATCCAAGAATATTAAGAAAGTGAAATTGTTCGCCGTTGGCTTTGCAAACCGCAACATCAACTTTTTTAGTTTTGTTGAAATAGATATTGTGAATAGCATCATTCCACATGTGTGGATGAAAATCGAGATCCCGCGCAAAAGCATTTCCTCTTCCAACGGGAATAACAGCAAGAGGAATTCTTTTAGACGACTGATTTGCAAAGTAACCATTTATGACTTCGAACAAAGATCCATCGCCGCCCGAAACCGCCAGAACATCATAATCGTTAAAATTTAGATTCTTGATAATGTCTGTTCCGTGACCGGCATGTTTTGTTTGAACTGCTTCGTGATCGAGGCTGTTAAGTTCAAATTCTTTGTTGATCTTATGAAACAGTTTGGCTCCGTTTCCATTACCAGAGGCGGGATTGTTTACGTGGAATACCCTCACTTGTCCCTCTAAAGTTTTGAGGGACAACATAACTTCCATCTATTTTATAAGCAACAAAATTTTTCTTTGTTAAAAAGATTTTTAGATAACTTCACCTTAAAAGGACTTCAATAATTGCTTTGCAGAATTCCGGCAAATCATCCGGTCTTCTGCTTGATACCATATTGCGGTCAACTACAACCGGTTCATTAATCCATATTGCACCAGCGTTTTCAATATCGTCTTTTATTCCCGGGGTTGAAGTACATTTATAGCCCTTCATAATTTTTGCAGAGATTGTAATCCAACCGCCGTGACAAATATGCGCAACCAGTTTACCCGAATCATTAAATTGTTTTGTTAGCGCCAGCACTTTTGGATCGCGGCGTAACTTATCCGGCGCAAACCCACCCGGTATTACAAGTCCATCAAAATCTTTTTCTTCAACATCATAATAAGATGCATCTGACTTGCAAGGATAACCGTTTTTACCTTCGTATATTTTATTTGCTTCCGGACCAGCAACAACAACCTTTGCCCCTTCCTCGATAAGTCGAAGTTTAGGGTACCAGAGTTCAAGATCTTCATAAATATTATCAACGAACATTAATATTTTTTTCTCAGCTAATTTTTTCATATCAATTTCCTCGAATTTATTTATTAATAAGGTTACTAGTTATAGTTCTATATTTATCGGAAATTGCTTTTCAAACTCCCATTTAAGCGGATTTTGTAAAATATATTTCCTAATATGAAATAACTCCTTTTCGTTTCTTATTATTCTATCGTAATAATTTCTTTGCCATTGGAATTCTTTATTCTCGTTTTTATGGCATTCGCGTGTAACAGCAGCTTTATATGTTCTAATAATTACAGACAACGATCTTTTATTGGGCGAGATATCAGAAAAATAGTTCTCTTTTGTAGGGACGTTATATATAACGTCCCTACTTTCATTAATAATAATTATCCCGTGGATATGGTTTGGCATAACAACAAAATAATCAATCTCAGTATCTGGAAAATGTTTTGGTATTTCTTCCCAAAATTGCTTGGCTATTAATCCACAGGTTGATAATTCAACTTTATCTTTGCTAACTCTTCCTAAATGACATCTATGTTCTTTTACACATATTGTAACATAATACCACCATGGATTTGAATAATCGTATCCTTTTAATCGTATCGATTTACGACTATTAAATTCATTTCGTATCATAATCAAAATTATTCCGCGTAATGCATAATTACTTTTGCAACATGTTCTTCGCAAACTTTACAAAATGGTTTGGCTCCTTTCGTAAACATTATACAATCGAGCATAGAACGATACATTCCCTTTGCGTTGTAACCGGCTCCTTCAAAAGCACCAACTTTTCCAAAATATTTTGATCCTTTCAAATACTTATCAACTTCTTCGCTTCTTGCTCTATCTTTTTTGTCATATTCATCCTGTGCTGCTTTTATTTTTTCAATTGGTTCCTTGTTTCTTTTCATCTCAGCAATTTTATTGTTCATTTCCCTTCTGATTTTTTGCCAAGCATAGTCCGCTTTATCATATTCTTCCTTTTCCCATGGTGTTGGAATTTCAATTCCGGGTGAGATCAGATCTTTCCATTTAAGGTTATTTTTATCATATAGACGTGTAATATTAGGTTCAACCGGTTCAACTCCTTCCGGATACATATCGTTGTAGGCTGTTTCTGAGGTGTAATATTCATCTGCTAAACCGGCAAAGGAATGACCGAATTCGTGAAGGAACAAATAGTTACAAAACTGGTTGTCTGCAACAAATGTGCAGAATGTATTATATAATCCTCCGCCGCCATAGCGCGAACCATTTACCATAATAACTATAGCATCATAAGGAACAAGTGATGCAAGATCACGCAAAGATTTGTTATCCTCTGTTAAAATATATCGCTCAGATCCCATTGTATAATATCTGGTATTAAGAATTGTGTTTTTGTAAATGTTTGCGCCCGGTTCGTCTATCCCGCTGTCTTCAGACGCTCTAAAGATCCCATAAACATTAATCTTATCCTTGAATCTTTTGTACGGTTCATGATTCAGAAGAACATTCGTAAAGCGTTTCAAATCCCTATCAAATTTTTTCGGTTCAGAGATTGAATATCCATCACCAATAATAACAATATCAACTTTTTCGTGCGGATTACCGGATTTATGGCTTTCAATAATTCGCCCCGACTTTTTATTAACAGGATCTTTTACAATGTATAAATCCGATGGATCAATATCCGTTGAAAAAACTTCGTTAAGAATATTTTTTCTATCCCGTTTTTCGAGAACAAATTTTATTTTGTTTTTAGGATAAGGAATGATCGCGCTTTCGTGAAATGTTCTTTTAATTCCTTTTGATGCTTCATCTGTAGTTTGATATTCTTTGAAGTAACTATCGAATCCTTTTGAGTAGATAAGTTTACCGGAAACGAGATCATAAATTTTATAATAATACGCCCCATTGTTAAAATTATCGATCAGGTTTTTAGTACTGCCCGCCCATGTTCCGTATTGATAAATAAAATCAATCGTTACTATTTCGGTTACAGCATCGCCGATATGAAAGTAATCAATCCTCATTGTCTGATCATTGAAATAATCATTGAAATTTAACTGCTGACCATTGCATATTATTGGTATTATAAAAAGGAGTAAGATTTTAATTGCTTTCATGATTAATCCCAAATTGTTACTCTAAAAAATAAGAAATGAATTCCTGATAAGCGTAGTTGAATTTCTTTTACCTATGCAAAGTCGTAATTAAATTTTTATCTTAGCCGAACAAAATAACATGAGTAAATGATTCGATTTCTTATTACAATAATTGTTTCTGCTGCTTTCAGTCTTATAACATTTGGACAGGAAAACAGCGGATTTATTATAGCCCGATTAAAATACAATGGCGGCGGAGATTGGTATAACGATCCCTCTGCCGAAGTTAACTTGTTGAAGTTCGTGGCGCAGAATACGAATATTAAAACTAACCCCAAATACGAGTTTGTTGATTTATCAACGGGAAACATTTTTGCTTATAAATTTTTATTTATGACCGGACACGGTAATATCATTTTCTCAGAATCGGAAGCCAAGAAATTAAGAACCTATCTTGAGAATGGAGGATTTTTATATGTCGATGATGATTATGGACTTGATAAAGCTTTCAGAAGAGAAATAAAAAAAGTTTTTCCGGAAAAAGATTTGGTTGAAATTCCATTCAATTACGGATTATATAATTGTATGTTTGATTTCAGGAATGGTCCGCCAAAAACACACGAACATGATAATAATCCCCCTCAGGGATTTGGTATCTTTGTAGATGGGCGGCTTTGTGTTTACTATACATTCGAGGCAAATCCAAGTGACGGCTGGGCTGATCCCGATGTTCATAAAGATCCTCCCGAAAAACGAGAGGAAGCACTTAAATTCGGAACAAACATTGTAGTATGGGCGTTGAGCAACTAATATTATGGTTAATCAATATTTAACTGAAATAAAAAATAAACTCGCAACAGTTGATTCCCTTGAAAACAGAAAAACTGCTCTAAATGGTTTCGCCACTTTACTCATCTCATTTTCTATAAGTGTTGTTTTCATTTGTCTAATCGAGTTAATTTTTGGTTTCGGTACCATAGTAAGAACTATTATTTTTTATTTATTTATTCTCTTGTTAGCAGTTCTTTTATTTTCACTTGTTATTCGACCTCTCTTAAAGTCTTTTTTTCTCTTTTCTAAACCGGATTTCCTTAACGCATCTACACGTGTTGGTAAAACATTTTCAAATGTAAAAGACGAACTGCAAAATGTATTGGAAATTTATTCTAATAATTCAGATGCATATTCCTCGGATCTTATAAATGCTGCTGTAAGCAGAATTTACGACAAAATTGCTAATCTCGATTTCAGAAAGTCGGTCGATTTTACTTCTTCAATAAAAAAGTTAAGGATTGGACTAACCACTTTTATTATTTCTTCACTGATAATAATTTTAATTCCCGGATTTTCCTCGTCAGCAATTCGATTAATCAATTACAATGTTGATTTTACTCCCGCTCAGAAATTTTATTTTCATGTCTTGCCGGGGAACAAGGAAGTCACCAAAGGGGACAGTTTAACACTAATTATAACTGCTTCTGGTGTTGCACCTTCCAACGTTTCCCTTTTCATAAAATCGGTTGAGCAAGCAATGTACAATGAGATTAAACTTGAATCCAACAAATCCGGTGAATACTTATATAAAATAGAAGACGTTAGAAGCTCATTTGAATATTATGCGTATGCTGAAGGGATTAAAAGCGAAGATTACAAAATCACTGTAATAAACAGACCCGTTATATCACAACTTGATCTTACAATTAATCCTCCGGCTTATTCCAGATTACCGATTGTTACTCAAAGGGATAATGGAAATATTTCCGCACTCGCTGGTTCAAAAGTATCCATTAAAATTGTTTCATCACGGGATTTATCATCTGCAGAAATAAATTTTAGCGACAGCAGTAAATCAAATATGACCATAAATAAAAATATAGCATGGTATGAGTTTACTGTACGCAACTCCATTTCTTATTTTATCGACATTAAAGATAATCTTGGAATAACAGGGATCAATCCCATTACTTACACAATAGAGAACCTCGATGATCGTTACCCTTCTATTGAATTAGTAACTCCAAAAGAAAATGTTAAGCTTGGAAGAGACGGAAAAATACCCGTGGTTGCAAAAATCAGCGATGATTTCGGTTTCTCATCATTAACTCTTAATTACAAATTAAATTCATCAAAATATCGTTCAGTTGAACAGGATTTTTCGAAAGTTCCAATTACTATAAAAAAGGAAGCTTTAGAAGACGAAGCTTTTTATGTGTGGGACTTAACACCACTTTATTTAGCGGAGGGAGAGGCTTTATCATTTTATCTGGAGGTATTTGATAACGACAATATCTCGGGACCGAAATCTGCTAAGTCTCAATTGCTATCCGTCTTTGTTCCTTCGATTGACGAATTATATAATCTTGCCGAGAACCAGCAACAAGAATCTTTTAGTGAACTTAAAGAAACATTGAAAGAAGCAGAAAAGCTTGGCATAGAACTGAAAAAAATAAGCGATGACTTAAAACAAAACTCAAAAACCATTAACTGGCAAGAAAAAGAAAGAATAGAAAAAGCAACTCAAAAATTTAATGAACTATTACAAAAAGCCGAGGACGCATCAAGAAAACTCGATGAAATGCGAAAAGATTTGATGAAAAACAATTTACTTTCAGAAGAAACTCTTCAGAAGTATAATGAATTACAGAATCTTCTTGAACAACTAAACAGCGAGGAGTTAATAAACGCTTTCAGAAGAATGCAAGAAGCAATGCAAAACATGTTGCGTGATAATGTTCAAATGTCCCTTGAAGAGCTGAAAGCAAATGAAGAATATTTCAGGAAAAGTCTCGAGCGCACATTAAACATACTTAAAAGAATACAGGTTGAATTAAAGATTGATGAGCTAATAAAACGAGTTGAAGACATATCGGCAAAAATTGATGACTTATCAAAAAAAACCGAACAAACAAACCTTAACGAAAGAAACAAACGGGAAGAGCTAACCAAACGACAAGATGATATTTCAAAAGATTTAGCAAGATTACAAGACGAAATGGAAAATTTAAAAGAAATAATGAACGAATTGACAGATATGCCAATTGATGAAACAGAGAAATTAATAGACGAGTATAAAAATCAGAACAACGAAAAAATATCTCAGGAAATAATCGAAGAGTTACAAAAGCTACAAAAGTCAGAAGCACTTAAATCTCAGCAACAACTTTTACAGAATTCCCAAAAGACAAAGAATAGTATTCAGAACTTGCAAGCTGCTCTTCAGCAAATGAATCAGATGAAAACATTGTTCGAAATGATGAAAGTTCTTGATGATCTATTAACTTTATCGAAAATGCAAGAAGACCTTAAAAACAAAACGAGCAATCTTTCACCACAATCGCCGGAAGTAAACAAAAATTCACGCAGTCAAAATGATTTACAAAACAACCTAAGTAAAATTTTGCAAAAGATGTCGGCGTTATCTCAAAAGACTTTTGCGATTACACCTGAAATGGGACGTGCCCTTGGTAAAGCTTATTCAGAAATGCAACAATCAATTACTTGGATGCAAAATGGAAATCCAGCCATTGCATCTCAGAGACAAACAGAAGCAATGCGAAATCTTAATGATGCAGCAAGTTTAATAAAAGGTGGAATGGATCAAATGATGAGTGGCGGACAAGGTGGCGGAATGATGGGGCTTATGCAACAGCTTCAAAAACTTGCCCAACAGCAAATGGACTTAAATCAATTAACTCAAATGCTTAATCAAGGAAGAATGTCACAGGAAATGATGGCGCAAATCCAACGTATTGCTCAGCAACAGGAAATTATCAGAAAATCTTTGGAACAACTAAATAGAGAGTCTCAAGAAGCTGGTCAATCAAAGCGACTTGCATCAAACCTCGAAAAAATTCTAAATGAAATGAAAGAAGTTGTTTCAAATCTACAGTCACAAAAATTAGATGATGAACTTATAAAACAACAGGAACGTATCTTATCTAAACTTTTAGATGCCCAGCGCTCCATAAATGAAAGGGATTTTGAGAACGAAAGAAGGTCAAATGTTGGAAAAGACTTTGTCCGTTCTTCGCCCCCCGATTTAATTCTTTCAACCGAAGAGGGTAAAAACAAAATTAAGGACGAACTTTTAAGGGCAATCCGCGAGGGATATAAAAAGGATTATGAGGATTTAATCAGGAACTATTTCGATTCCCTTGACAAAAAAAGAAACTAATTTTTTATATAAATATAAGACCCCTCTTGAGAAGGATATTAATCTAACTTAATTTAAACAAGAACATTCCGAGGACTATTGTTGATATCATCACTTATTAAAAATCTACTGAAATCATTCTGGGGAATTTTATTAATTACACATAATTTTTACGCACAACCTCAAATTCTTCAAAATATAAGACCTATCACACCTTCCGATAAATATGTTGTTAAGAATTGGAATTCGAATTCCGGGCTTCCGCAGAATTCAATAAACAGAATTCTACAGGATAAAAACGGTTACATTTGGATAGCAACTTACGGAGGACTTGTTCGCTTTGATGGATTTAATTTCAAAACCTACACCGCAAGCGAATATCCTGTTCTTCAGAGCGATCGCATAACCGGACTTTTTATTGATAGCAAAAACCATTTATGGATTTCAAATGAACTTGGCAAATTGATAATTTTTGATGGCAAAAAATTTACCGATATAACCAACAAAATTTCTGATTCCCCACTCAATGTTTTTCAATTTGCAGAAGATTCCAAAGGGAACCTTTACTTTTGCAGCACAAACAGAGACTTGTATTATTACTCAAATGGTATTGTAACTAAAATTAATAACTTAAAAAGCGGTAAACCTGTAAAGGATTTCTATTATATTTCATTCAGTTACAAAACAAATAAAGATACCTTATTTGCAATATTTGGAAACCATGCTGTACTTCTTTACAACGGTAAAGTAGTAAAAGAAAAGATCGTTAATCTTCCATTTGGATTTCACAATCAATCTATTTACAACGAAAACGGAATCTGGATTTTATATAGTCTAACACTCTATTATGCAAAAACATTCGATGATATTTCTAATCCCATAAATTTATTTCCGGACCGGCTATTTAGCACAATCTATATGAAAGATTCTTCTATACTTGCCGGAACAGATGATGGTGCTGTGGTTTTAATAAAGAATAACTCTCTGGAAACAATAATCCCTAAAGGCAAAATTTCTACAAATGTATACGCACGTGCATTTATCGATTCAGAAAACAACTATTGGGTGGGAACTCAACTTTACGGATTATATTTAATAAAAAAGAAATTCATTTACACCCTCGATAAAACTTATGGTATAGATGAGCTTAACACATATCCTATTTTTAATTCATCCGACGGCACAATCTGGATCGGTCAAAATCCGGGTATTCAAAAGATTATTGATAATAAAAAACTGATAAGTCCATTTAAAGAAATTCAGCATAACAAAGCAAAAATAATTGCATGGGCATTTACAGAAGATAAAAATAAAAATATCTGGATCGGTGCAAATGGAAATGGAATATTAAAAGTAACCGGAGATAAATTAGAAGAATATAGCGACAAAGATAGTTCATTACAAAAGATTGGGCTGAATTTCTTTTCTGCTTTTACAGATAAATCCGGAAGGATCTGGTTCGGTTCCGATGGTGCCGTTGCTGTATATGATAATAAAAAATTTTCTGTCTATTATCCCAATCAGTCTAAGAGAAACAATTATAGACAATTTATTCAAGATGAAAACGGAACTATCTGGATAGCTTCAGACGAAGGATTATATAAATACGAAAATGGAAATTTTCATTTTATTCCGGAAGCAAATGCTAAATCTGCAAGAGCACTATACATAGATAAGAAAAAACGTCTTTGGGTAGGTACTTACGGTAATGGTCTGAGGATTAAGCTGAAAGATAAATTTATTTCAATTACTAAAAAGAACGGTCTGTTTAACGATATTATTTCTGCAGTTGTAGAAGACGGTCGGGGAAATTTCTGGTTTACATGTAATAATGGAATTTTCAGGATCCGCGAAACTGAGATCGAAAATTACCTTGACGGCAAAAAGGATTTCATTATTTCTATAAATTACGGCTCGGAAGAAGGTTTGGCAAATATCGAATTCAACGGTGGTTGTCAACCCAGTTGGATGAGAGATTACGAAGGTAATTTGTGGTTCCCCTCTTTTGGTGGTCCTGTAATAATTGATTTAAAATCTTTCAAAGAAATTGTAGATAAACCAAAAATCTTTATTGAATCACTTGAATTAAAAGACAAGGTCTTTTACCCGGGAGATGACGTAACACTTCCAAGCGATTACAC